>Ga0307431_1000003_pt1:0-162500 | contig 208922 bp, 163 predicted proteins | sample SalMarWE160170MG_FD_202155 | JGI IMG/M metagenome (GOLD analysis project Ga0307431, IMG submission 202155) | Salt marsh sediment microbial communities from the Plum Island Ecosystem LTER, Massachusetts, United States - WE1603-170 | ecosystem: Environmental > Aquatic > Marine >...
TTGGGTCCGAACTATCCAGGGTATAATAAATGGTGCCGCTGGGTGCCCACATCTGGAGAGTGAATCCGCTGCTGACCAATCCGCCGTGCTGACTGAATGTGGGTGCATCGACGTTGGGATAGAAGCCTCTGGCTCTGAACTGATCCAACACTATGCCCGTTCGGTTTGGAAAGTAGGTGCCTAATAGCCAGTCACGTTCGAGGAGCCAATGAGGGTCTCGCATATAACGGATATGTGCAAAACGGTGTATCTGATTGTCGCCCCAGCGTGCGGACTCTCCAACGACAGCCCGATCAACGTCGTTTAACCGGATATGGTACAACGCCGCTGCGCCCTCAGGAGTAAGAATACCATCGTTGAAGAAATGCCGGTGTACATGGTCGGCAAATAAGAGCCGATACTCAGCGTTCTGTGCAAGTCTGTTGTGAAGGCGTGTGGGACCGCCAGCATTATCCCGACCGGTGACGTTCTCATAGAGGTACTCCATCAAGTGCTCTCCGTCCCAGTGATGATACCGCCATAGGCCAGCGGGATCACAGGCATTGCGAGTCGCATACCAGTTCTTATGGCCCCAGTCGTAATTTCCGACGTAGTAGTTGGGAATCAAATAGTCTATGAAGTTGGGCACATCAAGGTACTGCTGAATTAACTGATACTGCTCATCAGATACTAGGCCGAAATTGGCGATACTTAACATTTCATTCAAGTTGGTATTAGTACCGTTAATAATCGTGCCGGGACTGTGCTTAATGCAGTCGTAGTCGTCCTTCTCACCACCAAAGTTGGAGGCAGCGAAGGAATCATCCGGCCGCTCGTGAAGGTTGTACAGTCCCCAGTAAAGGCCGTTAAGATACAGATGAACGTGTCTGCCGTGGTGGCTATAGCCACCCATAGCGTTCTGAATGTCCGCCACAAACTGGTCTCTGGTGTATTGAGCAACATCCGGCTGGTAGATTGGCCTACCTGATATCCAGGGTCGAGAGCCGCTATCGGTAGTGCTACCACCATAGGGCCAGGTGTTTCCCAGGCGAGCATCCAGAACGAGAGTATCGAAGCTCTCAGTCGGAGAATTGCGAAAGATCTGGTAATTAAGCTTTGCCGGTCCGCCTGTAGGAGTTCCATCATCAGTATTTTCTTTGAATCTGGGTCGCATGGAGAGCTTATAAGCCTTCCACCTATTGAGACTGGTGCCTCCGCCACTGACACCTCCTTGCATCGATATGGCGCAGTTGGTTTGAAACTCCTCACCATTGTTAGGATCAATAAACTCCATCGAAACTACACGCTCAGTACCATCCAGTCTTTCGTTGATGTAAATGCCCTCACTGCCAAACCAGTCATCCTTATCCATCACCAAAGATAATGTCGGTATCGACTTCAGATCGTCCTTGATTGTGCTGCTGTAAGCGCTGACAACAACAGGGTCCATCTGGTAATCACCGGTCACCGCCCCAGAATGTGAACCGCCAGGCCAGGTAGTCGGGTAACCCGGTGGTACAACCTGAGTGCCTGTGTCCGGGTGGGTGGCCTGCTTGATAACGTCATCAAGAAAGATATAGGTTTGAGTATCCACGTTGCTGGGTAGATAGTTATCCTTGAATGCGATGGCTCGCAGACACGTAGTCGTGGTTATAGGAATAGGAGCGGTATAGGTCATACCCGACGGGACTGGGCCCAAAATATCATATGGAGCACTTCCATCGAGCGTATAATATATTGCAGCACCCACAGTCTCGGTGGTGACCATAACGGAAAAAGGTGTATCGTAAAAACCACGGTCGTGACTGAACTTTGTGTCAGCGACAACTCCATTATATTTTGCGGAGTTTCCTGTCCCAGGCGTCGGCTCTACAAGATAACCCACTTGGCCACTGTTACTAATGCCATAGGAAACAAGGCCATGTTGTTCAGGATACTCCGGGGCATACTCATGAGCTATAGTTATATCGTCTGGTCTGACTAAAGCCAGATATCCGCCATTGTTGTTTAGTTCGAAGTTTGTATGAAGGTATCCAAGTTCATCAATATATGGATAGTTATTGGGGAACCACTTCTGTTTCTTGTTCGAAACAAACACAACGAAGTATTCACCGGGGTCTATATAAATTCCTTTAGGAAACTGCCACTTGGTCAGGTTATTCTTATTATCCGTCAGATACCAGCCTTCAAGCTCTACTTGTTCATCACTGGTATTATAAAGCTCAATCCAGTCTGGACGAACCGATTCATATCTTCCCGGCCGTCTAAGCATTTCTACTTCTGTACTAAGGTCGCTTCCCTTGTTCGCCATAAACTCGCTAATCAACAGCGTGGCTTCGGTCTTCCTCCAGTTCTCAGCCAATAAGGCAAAGTCAGCCATGCCGATTTCTTCATCACCGTTCAAATCTGCTAGACTGGACGAAGCAGTTAACCACTGTTCGGAAAAAAGTTGCAGGTCTTCCGCATCGACTTTAAAGTCCCCGTTTAGGTCGCCTATCGGATGCGTAGCACCTTCTGAAGTAGTCAGTATCATCGCAAGAGAGAGACCAAGCAGCAAACATGAACTGCTTCTAAGCATGACACATTTCCTTCCTCACTTCCGGCTGAAAAAGCTTATTGTAGGCTCAAACGCATGACAAACAAGCCCCAACGAATACAGGAATTATAACATATAGCCGGCAGCCAAGTCAAGCATCACACACTGAGGTAATCGTCCCAATGATTGTGAGATTATTTTTTTGATTTTTACTCTTTAATGCCACCCCGCTTCTAATCATTTATGAATCTACTCATGCCACGAGACACGCCTAACGAGCTACGAGTCACACACAACCATGAAGCCTCTAAAGAAACCTTGCTAAAAAACCGATAACCAATACTATGAAAGCAGAATTAGTCACATATAATTGCGAAGAACAGTCGATACAGGAGCAAAACAAGCCCATCGCAGAAGAGGCAACTGGCATGAAGAAATGCCCTTTTTGTGCCGAGCAGATTCAGGCAGAGGCTGTCAAGTGTCGGTACTGCGGCGAGTTTCTCGACGGTTCCAGCCGTGCCGGTTCGAGGCCTCGGCAGAAAAAATGGTACTTTACCACACCAAGCGTGGTAATTGCATTGCTATGTCTTGGTCCGCTGGCCCTTCCGCTTGTGTGGCTGAATCCTCGTTATAAACCCGCCACCAGGGCGATCATCACTGTGATAGTTTTAGTTGTAACGATTCTTTGCATGTACCTGATGGCCTTCGTTTATCAGCAGTTGCTCAACCAGTTTACGGAACTGGGGATGTAGGACAGATTACTTGAGCCTATAACAGTAACGTAGGTTAGGCTTGAGCCCAAGCTATGCGGACGCAGCCATAGGTCAAGAACTATTGGAAACTGTAGATAAATGAGGCCTGCGCGCGCAGACTATCGGCATCTCCCGGTCCTCGATACTCTGTGCGCCAATGGGAAAGCTCAAAACCAACCTTAGCGTGTTCGTTGAACGCATAAATTGCGTTTCCAAACACGCAACAGTTCAGAACGCGGTCGCCTACATTTACATCGGCAGCATCTACATCATCAATGCCAGCACCAATATTAAAACACCAATTATCCCAGGGCCCTAAACCTATAGCGACCCAGCCCCCTTTGCTTGTGATTTCGTTACCGTGGTTTATAGTGACCCCATTAGCATCTTTGATTGGTCTGATGCCCTGACCTATACCGCCGAAATACGTGTTCAAGTTCTCTCCTGAGAATAACTCTCCCTTGATATTCAGCCAATCGTTTATTGGTTGCTCGATATCCAGATTGACCGACCAACTATGGAACTTTTTATGGGCGCCGCTTGTGGCAATGTCGTATTCTTCCTCGCCCCAGTGACCTGACAGCCCGACTTTAGTGGGTTTGTCATTTAGCCAAGGAAAGTTCAGGCCAACTCGACCTTGAACGGATGGAAATCCTGCGTCTTCACCGGATTCTGACCCTGTTATTGCGCTTGTTGTGCCGATAGTCCGCGCCACGGCACCCTGTAGCTCAAGCTTAATGTCACTATCCAAAGTCATGTCTTTCGTCAAACGTATTTGAGGACGTCTGTAGCCTATGTTTCCAGCATCCCAAAGAACCGTGTAGTTTAGAGTTGAAGGGTTCAAAGGTGAAAAGATATCCGAAGTCTGGCCTGCAAGGATGCTGAAATGCCTATCGGGCCAATCCATCAGTAAGTAGGCATGTCGCATCTGAATCTTCGCCTTGTTCTCCGCAGCATTGTTTCCATAGAAATCAAACTCAATACGCCCTGCCGCGTGAAAATGACCGTCTTGTGGTCCGTTGATTCTCATGCCAAGCCTTGTTTCGTTTGCTGTCAGATTGAACTCGTTATCGCTTTTGTTCATGGCCTCAGAATTTACCCAAACAACATAGTTTCCGGGAGTAGTTCGTGAGCTGTCGTACGATGCGTCAGCTTTGATGAAACCATATATTTGTACATCCAGATTTGACCAGACGACTTTTTTGCTTTCCGAGTCCTTGTCGCTATCAGGCGATGGTTTGGAGGTTGATGTCTCCGTCTTCTGTACAAGAGCTTCCTTGAGTTTTTCTACATCCTCTTCGAGGTTCTGCACTCTACTGCGAAGTTCAGCGTTCTCTTCAGCGAGCTGATTTTCACTATTCGGCCAACAGATATTTGTGATTGTTAGCAGTACGAGAGTCTGTAGAATTACACGGTTTTTCATGAGCTGTGCCTCTGTATTTCAAACTTGATCTTATTCCTTCCAGGAAATTTCAGGTTATACTACATATGGCACGTGATTCTGAAATAAAAACGTGCATTTTATTCGAATGCTGAACAGTGTCAAGCAATGTTAGGTAGGATTTCGGCGTGTGATACCAATCATAAAAAGAATATACGCTGCTGCCCAGACGGTTCGTCGCTCGTCGCCAGTTGCCCGTGACTCGTAAAACAAAATGAGTTTCGAGCGACGAGTCACGAGACACGAGCGACGAATATTTGCCAATCGTAACCTCCATGTTTTTCTTGCGTGCCTCCCCCGAGTCTTCTGTCCTGCTGCCTCGACTTGCGTCGAGAGACGCAGAGGCAGGCGAAGACAGAATCGGGGGCAGGCGAAAGCAAGAATGGGGGCTAAATACAGGAATCTATCCGGCTTGGTAATGAATATGAGGTAAACGGACAAAACGCATTTATTTTACATGGTCCGTATTACATCTGATAAGCATGGAGGGAAAAAGACATATTCGGTAGGTCAATTAAAGCAGAATTTATGTACCTACATAATAGTTGTTTGCCTTTCCTGCTGCGATCACTTCGCTCACACCGGGCTTTGGCACGCTGAAGCAGAAGCTCACTGCTCCTGTACCCAAATCTTCAATCCACAAGCGTCCACTGTGCATTTCAACCAGTTCTTTTACTACAACCAGGCCCAGAGGCCAGTTATCTACCGACAGCGTATCTGGTTTTTCTTTTGTCCAAGCATTGCGGTCAAAAAGCTTTTCCGGTTTTATGGCTCCCGTGCTCAGATTGCCGCTACGGACCTCCAGAGTAATGTCGCTTCCGATATCCGTTGCTCGTATTTCTACATGACTGTTTGCACACGAAGAACTCACAAGATAACCGACAAGATTATTTAACACTTGTCTTATTCCGCTTGGGTCGCCATTTACTGTGAGTTCCTTATCAGAAACAAAGTTGCTGATCTTAACGTTCTTCTTCTCTGCAGACGGTGATATCGCCTGCACGACCTCCACGACGAGGTCGACAAGGCTGTGTTCGGTCGAATTCAGTTGGATTTGGCCAGCGTCGATTTTCGCAATCTGCAGAAGGTCGTTGACGATACCTCTGGCCTTGTTAAGGGCTTCCGAGATGTCACCTTGTTGAGATTCGGCTTTAATGATTTCGTCGTTCAGAACCTTGCTCAGCACTTCTGAAACTCGGATCGCGAACTCACTTTTTAGTTGGTTCTGCTGTTTCAGTTCCAGGTTTGCCTTTCCGAGTGCCTCCTCTACGAGAACACGTTCTGTTATGTCACGGGACGTTGCGACAATTCCTACCTGGCTTCCGTGGGAGTCTTTGATGACAGACCTTGAAAGAGAGACAGGAAATATGCTGCCATCTTTTCGCTTGTGATAAAAACCAACTTCAAGGGTCCCTTTAATAGATCGGGTTCGGAAGACACTTCTCGTATTGACACTTTCGAGCTTGCCTATCCAGAGGATATTACTATTTTTTCCGAGGACATCTTCTTGCTTATATCCGTAGGTTGCACAAAACGCCTTATTAACGAAGATAATCTTGTCATCCATGTCGGTGACGTAGATACTGTCACCTGTGCTTGTAATCGCCGCTGATAACAGACGCAGTTTTTCTTCGGCTTTTTTATGGCTTAAGGCGTTTTCGACTGTTATTGGAACTGTTCTGAGGTAGCTTCGCTCAGCGTCTTTTACTATATAGTCATATGCGCCGGCCCTCCAGGCCTTGATAGCGATTTTCTCATCGCCGGCTCCAGTGACAACGATAACAGGCGTATTTTTAACCAGATCCAAAATATCAAATGCAGTACCATCCCCAAGCGAGTAGTCAGTAACTACAATGTCAAAGTTCTCTGAACTTATTCTGCTTTTAGCCTCTGAAACAGATGCTGCTATTGTATAATCGTATGCAAGCTTTTCCTCCTCCACCAGTCGCCGGATGGCTAATTGGTCAAGCTTATCATCTTCAATAAACAGGATTTTGTACTTTTCGTTCCCCGTAATGTTATCCTGTGCATGGAAGCTGGCTTAAAGCCCAATATTGGCTAATCGTTCTAATAATCTCCACAAACTTTTTATAATCCAAGGGCTTTACTACGTAGCCTGCAATGCTAAGTTCAAAGCTTCTGAGTATGTCCTGGTCCTCCATAGAAGTGGTAAGCACGATGACAGGGACCCTTTTTAGTACGTTATCAGCCTTAATATGTTTGAGAAACTCGATGCCGTTCATCTTCGGCATATTTAAGTCTAAGAGGATGAGGCGGGGCCTTTTATTTGTCTCATTTCTCAGATAGTCCAGGGCCTCTTCACCATTGGCCGAGCGTACGAGGGTATCTTTCGAACCGATATCCTCAATTGCCCGTTTAACGGTCATCGCATCTACGCTGTCATCCTCAACTAACAATATTGGCTTCGAGCTTAGCACTATCTTTAGTTCCTAAATCCTGCTCCGGCAATTCGCTTAATGTCCAGTACAGGTCGATTGTTTTAATTGCCTCAACAAACTTTTTGTAGTCGACGGGCTTAACTATGTAACCAGCTACGCTAAACCTAAAGCTTTCAACGACATCGCGCTCCTCACTAGACGTAGTCAAGACTACAACAGGGATCTTCTTTAGTGCATCGTCATTCTTTGCAATTTTGAGAAATTCGATTCCATTCATTTTTGGCATATTCAAATCCAGAAGGATGACGCAAGGCACCTCATTGTTGTAGTCCCGCAGGTAACTCAGTGCTTCTTCGCCGTTGATTGCATGGGCCAGAGAGTTTGTGACCTTAAGATCCTTAAAAGCCCGCTTAACCGTCATTGCATCAATGCTATCGTCTTCAACTAATAATATTGATCTGGAGTTTCTCATCGTTAACCCTCTCTTCTTGCTTAGACAGTGTGAAAAGGAATGTACTTCCTTCACCAACTTTTGACTCAACCCAGATTTTTCCTCCATACATTTCGATAATCTTTTTAACGACTGTAAGGCCAACACCGGTACTTTCAAATTCATCGCGTGGCGACAAGGTCTGAAACATTTGGAAGATCTTTTCAAAGTACTTTTCTTCAATTCCGGGACCATTGTCAGCTATACTGAACTTCCACCAGAAGTTATCTTCTTCTGCACAATCGATTTGTATGTGACCCTGCGGTTTATCCATATATTTGATAGCATTGCTGAGTAGATTTTGAAAGACCTGAATAATCCGCGTGTTTTCACATTTGATTCGGGGGAGTTCCTGTACGGTTGTAATTTTGATGTTTTCCGGAGGCGCAATCATATCGATGACATCTGCTACAACCTCGTTAAGATTTACCCAAACCATTTCTTCCCTTACGCGACCGATTCTTGAATACTGCAGGATTCCATCAATCAGGTTTTGCATGCGGTCGACCCGATTGAGAAGCAGGTTGAACTGCTCCTTAGCATCTTGATCGAGTTTTTCCACGTAGTCGCCTGATATCCAACTTGCGAGTGTCTTAATGCCTCGCAAGGGTGCTTTGAGGTCATGTGAGACTATATATGCAAAATCTTTCAGCTCTTTGTTAGCACTTTCCAATTGGTTCAGAAGTTGAGCCTGTCGTTCTTCGGCCTTTTTACGTTCAGAGATTTCTTTTGTCAGTTTTTCATTTGCATCAGTAAGCTCTGCGGTGCGGTCCTGAACTCTGACCTCCAATTGCTCGTTGGCACTGACCAAAGCAGAGTCACGTTCCTGGATTTGCTCCAGCATGTCGTTGAACGAGTCTATAAGCAAGCCTACCTCATCGTTGCTCTGTTTCAAAGCTCGAGTCGAGTATTCTTTCTTTTCGGAGACGGTCCTTGCAACCTTAGTAAGATTCTGGATCGGCACGGAAATTATGCGCTGAAGCCTGGATGAAACGATGTATGCCACGAAGACGGCTAATCCGATGACGGCAACAACTATGGTTGTATTACGCTTGAACATCACACTCAATGGTTGTAAATCAGACCAAAGGGCAACTGTGCCAATCCTCTCTCCGTCGAGAACTATGCCTTTGTGTACGGCCACAAAGCCTTCACCAAACCGATAGCCATCACCTTGTGGCGTAAACAGTTCAAAGTTAGGTGGTGTATCATTAAGCTGGTATTGAGCAAATATCTTGCCGTCTGCTGTATAAACACGTGCATAAACAATGGAAGGCTCTGCTCTGAGGGCCTTTAGGCTTTCTTCAGCGTCCTGCACATCTTCAAAAGCCAAAGCTGCTTTGCATGTATCTGCTATCATCGCCGCCTGTGTTGAAAAGTGCTTTACCATATTGCTACGAAGAAAGATGCGTTCATATACAACGAAGGAAACACCAACTGACAACAACGCAGCGATGCATGTCAACATGATAATTGACATTAACTTTTCTTTTATTGTCAGATTGTAGATGTTAAGCATAGTCATGCTTTAACTTAACTTGGACAATTTTCTTTTTTCGTTACTCGATAACTCTTTTGGCCAGGCGCAACAGCTTTGACCTTATCTTAAGCTCGTCTTGTTTGGCGGCCTTGACATTAATTTCGAAACGGACTTTTTTCTCTTCCATTATGAAATTTATGATACCGCCGGCATCAAGGAAGCCATCCATATCTGCGACCGTCAGGATGTTGTGGTTTCTGATTAAATTCATGATCTCAAAAACATACTTTTTCTCAGATGAGCAGATGAACAACAGATGGCATTTTCTAATGATTTCGATCTGAGGATGTAACTGGTCTTTGCGCTTATGGTCGGACTCTTCCAACTCATCAATACCTTTGAAACGCTTTATTGTAACGTTCCTAGCCCTGACCTGTTTGTCCTTAAGCACCTCAAAGACATCTTTGAATGGGTCTTTGCCAATAATGCCAATAATTAATGGCTCATTAGCATCGCCCAAATCTTGCGTTGGCCAGTCCACGAACTTTATAAAGTTGAACAGGAACGCAGCCTTGACATTATACTCCTGGCTTTGTGTAGACTCGGCGTGAATGCACGGAGCAATTGCCATGATACACAAGGTCACAAACAGAATCGTTAGACTGTATGTTTTAACTTTCATCAGTTCGCTATTATCCGATTTTTTGTATTTAACCAAGTCTACAGGTTAGCGTGTTCTATAGATAGCCCAAACACCAACAGCAGGGGCATGTGAGCGGAAATCGCCGGCGCCCTTTGTCTCTATGTAGTTCCGCTTGTTGAGATCCTTGTCAAAAAGACCAAGTAGATTGTAGCCAGTCAAACCGATTGTGAGGTTGTCGCTCGGCTTATATTGCAGACCGAGGTTCAGATAAACGTTGGCACAATACGCTCTCTCCCACCCTGGTACGATGACTGGGTGCTGAAGTGTGTAGGGAGTTCCATCACCGTAAGTCCCAACAGTGGTGGCAGCACCAGGGCCGGTGTAGGGATAGTACTCGTCAAAATCCTCCATTCCCGGGAATCCCCAGTAGATACGTAGCGATGCGTCGAGGGTCAAGTTGTCATCAAGCTTGTGTTGAGCCGTTAACTTGGTTATATGATTGGACCAGTTGGTCAGGTTATTGCTGTAACCGTATGGCTCGGCGGTGATATACGTTGTCGGCGCATTGGGGAAAGACGACATTCGGCTCGGCTCCATGTCAAAGTCATAAAGTTTTGTATATCCATGTGAGATAGCCAGACGGGTCTTCTCGGTATGGTAAGAGGCCTCGAGTTCAATGCCATACTCCCTTTGCGTACCGGCGAGGCTACTTTGAAAAGTACTCTCATCCCATGAGATTGCTTGCAGGTTATAGTGGACGAATACCGATGCGGCGAGGTCGAGATTCTTGGTCTGCTGCCTTTCGTAACGGAGTTCAACACTATCAAGAATTTCGGGGTCGCTGATGTTGCCGCTATTTGGGTCCATGGCCTGAGCCTTCATTTCTTCTTCAAAATTTGCGCGTACCGATCGAGACCACATCAGTTTCCATGTGTCTCTATTGGTTGGCGTGTGGACTATTGCCGCACGGGGCGAGAACATCCAGTCAGTATATGTATGGTCATCGAGGCGGGCGCCGATGAAGGTTGTCCACCTGTCGTTGATATTCCATTGATGTTCGCCTAACAACGAGTATAGATTGGTTGACCAGCGCGGCATAGAACCCAATCGTGCGCAGACCGGATCCACATAAGGCCAGCCGGGACTCTTCATGCCAAGCTCCAGGTGTGAGAACTCGCCACCGAAGGCAATTTTGTGCCGGTCATTGGGTTGCCATCGCAATAGTGCCTTACCCTGGTACTCGTCTTCTCGATATGCTTCACTTAAATTGTTGCCCCATAATCGCTCAAAATCAAACATGTCATAGCTAAATGCATAATCGATGTCGAGATTTTCGGCCAGTTCCTGGTTATATCCGATATAGCCGGTCGCCTGCTGGTAGCTGTAGAAGTTGGGATTCCAAGGTAGTATCTGTGTCGATGTATCACCGTTCCACCACATATTATTCCATTCAGACCATCCCCATAGGTGGCGGGCTATAACACCTGTGTGTGGTGCAAACTCTTTGCCGCCACGTGTGTAACGTGCCCAGATATCCCAGTTGCCTCTTTTTATCTGAGCGTGCAGCTTTATGGGTGATTGATCCCTTGCACTTGCTCCGTCATTACCTAAGGGAGCGTTTAACATTGGTTCACCCGCCTGAGTTCCATCGGCTGGCAGACTATAAGCTGGTGGGCCATGATGAGGGGGCGGAGTCGACTCCCAAGAATAGTCCGAACTCACAGGGAAAGTAAATGGGTAAATCTGAGGGGCATCGTACTTATCGGCACCATTATATTTGCCAATACCGGCATACATGAACAGACCTCCATCATTGTCGTCGAATGGCCGGCCGTGCTTCCACTCACCTGAATAAAACTCTTCGATGGCACCCATGCGACCGGACACCTCGGTTCCCTGAAATGTCTCGGCGTTGAATGTAACGATGTTAATTACCATCGATACGGCGCCCGGACCATACAGAGCTGAGCCGGGACCACGCACGATGTCAATATGATGAATGTCACTGAGCAAAACCATATCCTGCTCGCTCAACGCACCGAAGTGGGTGCGCTCATTCATAACACGTCCATTAACAAGCATCAGATATTTATCGTTACGGTCGCTAATGATCCCGCGTAGGCCCATAACGTTGGCTTCCCAATGGTGTCGCATCCATTGAAGGTTGGGGACGTAGATGTCCAGCAGCTCATACAAGCTTCGGGCACCGGAAGCCAGTATTTGTTCCTGTGTGATTTTTGTCATAGCTGCCGGGACTAACCTTGGCGATGTATGTGTCAACGTAGCAGATGACTCAATCGTCACCTCCATCAATTGCTCAAGAGACATTTCATAAAGCTCCGCTTGCGTGTGAGTAGGTTCCTGTCGAGCGTGCGATTGTACGCTTAGGATACACGTAAGCACTATGGCAAGCCCAAATTTGTGCCATGTTGTCAATATGTGTCCTTGTGTGAACATGATTCTTTCTCCAAATCCAGTTTAACTTTTCCTCAATTTTTCGATTCTCACCATAACGATTGGTTTACATTTAGTGTATTTTTTGCGGCGCTTGATCTTTATAGAATGCCAACAAAGAAGTTTGTAATAACTGAAATTAGTTCGTCCATAAGTTCTTTTCCAAACAATGTATCCTGTGCATAACTTGTGTTTTAGCAGAACTATCGGCATATCAAAGAAGGCGGTTTCGGAAAAAAATTGTTTTAGTGCAAAGTCATCATGAATTGTCAGGTTATATTTCCGGACGTTGCAGGAGAACGTTTTTGGAAAAGTCCCGTATCTCCGGCGGTATGCAAGGTTTTCACTGAATTTACCGGTCTAACAGAAAGACGAGTATTGTATTTTTAAGATAGCCAACCACAGAGGATGCCAACAGACATAAAACGCTGCTGAATATGGCGGTCCTCGATAGTACAAATGTTTTGGGACGTTCTGAATGGTACTATGGGACAGTGTTACTAAGGATGATGAGCTTCGGGGACAGAACCCTGCTGTTGCCTTGAGGTTCTCTGCTCACCGGCGTGGCGGGTTTGTTTGCTTTTAACTCACAGTTTTAACCTGCTTAATTGCAGTCTGCAAATGACCAAGCAGATACTCCTTGTCCGGACCTCCAAGATGCTGCCAGGGCAGAATCTCGTCTGAAGCAAAGTACTTTTGCGCCTCGTCTTCTATGTCCCTTCCAAATTCCTGAAAGGCTCTCTGCCAGAGTTCGTAGTTAAAACACTCATCCCACAAATCGAATTTTGCGCCGGCCTGCCAGGCAGCTTCGATAACGTCAGCATTATGTCTTTTGCCCCGGCCCATCGCTGACTCCAATATGCTGCGGTTTATGTCGTGGAATTTAAACTGCAGGAACCTTGCCTTGAGTTTCCTTTTTCTGTCCAGTATTAGCTGTTTTGCTTGTTCAAAATATGACTTTGGTTTTTGAGCGAGCCAGCCAAATGGCGTGTGAGGTTTAGGGACAAGCCAGCTGATAGTGACGTTGACTTGGCCTGTTTTGCCATCCACTTGTGTCCGCAGCTTAGCCAAGTGGTATGACAGCTCAACAATTTGTGTTATGTCTTCTGTCGTCTCACCGGGTAGGCCGACCATGAAGTACAACTTTAATTTGTGCCAGCCAGCACGGTAAGCTGCTTGCACCGCAGCAAAAAGATTCTCATCCTTGATAGGTTTATTTATAACTTTGCGAAGTCTTTCGCTGGCAGCTTCGACGGCAATTGTAAGGCCGCTTTTCCTGACCGAAGTCAACAGCTTGGGTATTAACCGAAGCTGACGGTCGATACGCAAACTCGGCAGTGACAGTCCAACGTGTTTATCGTGAAAATATGTGTTAAGTTTTGTGACTAACTCACTTAGCTTCGGATATTCTGCGCTGGACAGACTCAGCAGGCTGATGGTGTCAAAGCCGGTTGAATGATAGCAAGTAGTGGCGATTTCTATAATTTTTTCAATACTGCGATAGCGGACAGGCCTTCTACAAAACGTTGCCTGGCAGAATCGACATCGTCCAGGGCAACCCCGCATAATCTCAACGCTGACCCTCTCGTGAACGGCTTGAACAAATGGGACTATTGGCCGAAGCAGCGCCGGTGCGTTTTCAAAGTCCTCGACAACAGCATTTTTAAATTGAGTGGGCAGATGAGTCGGCTTTGGTTTAAATGATTTTATTTTGACTCCATCATATTCAAACTCGTAAAAACGTGGCACGTAGATCCAATCAAATCTTTCGGCAGCCCGAAGCAGGATTTGTTGTTTTGTCGCTCCGTCATCTTTACCGCGTCTAATCAAATCTATCAGCTTGACTACAGTCTCTTCAGCCTCTCCGAGGACAAATAAGTCAATGAACTCAGCCATTGGTTCGCAACAGTTGGATATTCCACCGCCGGCAATAATTAGCGGCTCGTCCTCAGCTCGGCTGCTGCTTCTTATATTGATGCCACCGAGGTCGAGCATATTAAGAACATTTGTGTAGCAGAGCTCGTTTGTCAGACTAAAGCCAACGACATCGAAACTTTTTAGTGCTGCTTTCGACTCCAAACTAAATAAGGGAATTTTCTTATCTCGTAGCACCTTCTCAGCGTCAATCCATGGTGCAAAGACTCTTTCGGCGGCTACATTTTCGATTTTATTAAGAATATCATAGATGATCATCAAGCCGGGATATGACATTGCAACTTCATAAATGTCGGGAAAGCACAACGCAACCGTGAGATCACAATGCGCCAAATCCTTTTTGACCTGATTTATCTCGCCCCCGATGTACCTGCCGGGCTTGCGAACAAACGGCAGAAACTCTTGTTCAACACGGTCGGTCAAAATTGATATTTCTTTGCTGCGCACGGCAGCATTATAAATTGATTATTGACTAATTTCTATTGATTATTATCCACTTATCCACTATCAAATCTTATGCTCAGAGAGGTTTCTTATGAATAAAAGAAGTAGCCAGATTGTCATCGCAATCTTCGTATTCTCTTTGGTCGTGCTGTTATATTTTTTTGTTGGCACTAAGAGGAACGTCGAGACCGACAGCGGCTACAGAGTCGTCATGGGAACATTCGCGCGGGTAGTTGCTGTGGCCCCGGATTCCAAAACAGCCAATTCCTGTATTAAGGCAGCTTTGTTGGAGATAGAAAACGTTGATGCGCTAATGAGCGACTATAAAAGCGATTCGGAAATAAGTTTTGTAAACAAGTTTGCATTTGAACGCGCAGTCAAGGTTAGCGAGCCAACCTATGAGGTCCTTCAAAAAAGTATCGAAATGAGCAAACTGACCGATGGAGCCTTCGATATTACAGTTGGCCCATTAGTTGACTTCTTGCGCTCAGTAGAGGAAAAAGGAGCTGCTCTTAGTGAAGAGGAGATTGCGAAAGCTAAGTTAAAAGTTGGCTTTGAAAAGATTGAACTCGACGCTCAGAACAGAACCGTTCATTTTACCGTTGATGGCATGCAATTGGATCTTGGCGGTATCGCAAAAGGATATGCAATCGATCTGGCGGTTGATACAATGAGAAAACACAGGGCTGTCGGAGGAATGGTAGACATCGGAGGGGATATCCGATGTTTTGGCGTTGCCCCAAACAATGGAAACCGTTGGCGAATTGGTTTGCAGGACCCTAACGAACCTGTAGACGAATTTGGCACACGCGAGCCTCTATTGGTTTTGAAATTGACAGAACGAGCCATTGCCACCAGCGGCGGTTACAGGCGTTTTGCCCTGATAGATGGGAAAAAGTACAGCCATATCATCAACCCCACAACTGGAACAAGTGCTGAGGGTCTGGCAAGTGTGACAATTATAGCCGAGAAGGCAATCGATGCAGATGCGCTGGCGACAGCGGTCAGCGTAATGGGCACTGAAAAAGGTCTTGTCCTGATAGAAAAGCTGCCGAATACTGAGGCCCTTCTCATGCCTTCACAATTTTTGCATCAGATTATAAAAACGAGCGGCGCGGAAAAGTTTGTAAGATAATGATAGCAATCAAACCAGGTGGCACATTGTGGTCAATTATATCACAAGTTGCTTTTTAATCAGTCGGACTAACGAATCTTTTAACTCGGGATGTCTTGGAACGGGTGCTTGCTTGCCGTTTTTGGGATTTGCATATATGTCATGCTTGCTGCCATGTCTTTTCAGATAACAACCGCTTTTAACAAGGTCCTTTATCAGGGCATTTCGTTTCACACTTCGACTCCCAGTTCCATGTTCTTGGTGCCAGCGTGCTTATCTTCAACATCATATTCCTGAAGCATCATACGGTATGCGTCTATTATATTTTCCTTAAGTTCTTCTAAGGTTTTGCCCTGGCTAAAGACGCCTGGAATTTCCTTTAACTTGCCGACAAACCAGTCATCATCCTGCCAGTATTCAAGAGTAAAAACCCTTTTCATTCTTTATTCCTTTCGCTCTTAATAAAGCTAATTCTTTGGATGTCGTGCCCTTGGTTGGAGGTTTAGCCGCCTATATGTCTAAAATGCGGATTCTATCAGATTTGGTTTATAATGCCAAACAAAAAGGGCTGCAAGTCCGGCGTTCTATTCAACGGACTCACAGCCCTTTGCGTTTCCCTAAATGGCCAGTTCACGACCCACGAACTCCGCTACACGCTATCCGCTATTCAGAATGTTCCGCGTCTGCGAAGCTTCCAACTGGAAAAAGCCAAACCGATACTGCCGAGGATGACAGCACTAGGAGCGGGAATGACGGTAATATCACCAAACGTAAGATTGTCAAGGCTGTCTTTACCATTAGCAAAAATGTGGTGAATTCCACCTCCATATTCAATACGGAAAGTCCCGCCAGACATATTGAAAGATACAGAATCCACCTCAGATCCATGTATGTCATATGCTTTGAACACGTTGCCACCACTCGCGGCTCCGTAATCCTGAGTGATCTCTACCCATTGGACAGTAGCAGAAATATTTGGATTGTGTGGGGCCACGAAGTGTGCCTCCACAGTTACTCCATCTCTAGTCATACCTGAGGTCAGCAGGTTCGGAGGGCTCGGTTGGTCTTCTCCGGAGTTCCATATTTCGGTTCCACCATGAAAGATGATACCCCACTCACTGAACTCATTTGTTATTGGAAGAAGAACATCCGGTGGGGGAGGAGGCAAAACTATGGGGTTGCCATTTGGCCATTCGTCAAACGTGATGGTCATGTCGCCCAATGTGGTATTGACCAGTAGCAGGATAACCAACAAAGGAATTAGCTTCGTCATTTTTCCACCTCCTAAATTTGAGTTGTTGTTGCTAAAGTAAAATACTCGAAGGCTTGTCATTACGAGGAGCTTGCCCCTTAGGGGCGCAGCGACGAAGCAATCTCAAACGTAGAGAATGAGATTGCCACGCTCGGCTATGCCTCGCTCGCAATGACGCAGAGCGTCATCTTCACCTCATATGCCGTCACCTCCTCTCCAATGGTTTTATGGCCGATAGCTCATCGAAAAATAGTACTGGAGTTCCCTCGGCTCCCCCTCCCTGGGGTGATTTTCCGATGGAGTATATCAAGAATGATGCAAAAATCAAGAATATTATAGGACTTTTTGGGAAAAATGCTTGTTAATGGCAAATTGTCACAAAAAACCGGCGTTGAAAACGCTGTTTAAATATCAGGAATAGTGATTCACACTATCGGTGGCATGTCCACGCTGGCGTGGACATATTTTTATGCGATGGATAACCATGCCTGCGCTTAGGGATGGGAATGTTTTTACCACCGGCTAAACACGTACTGCAGCTTGCTGCAGAAAGATTCATTAAGTATAAGAATACCTAAGTAACTTAGGTATTCTTACTATTTAACCGAACACAGGCAAAGTCAATAATCTACTATCACAAATCTGTCAAAGGCGAAGGCGGATAGAGGCTATTGATTCCTGTATAACTAATGATACAACGCGGGAGATATAGAACAAAAACGTCATTCCCGCGAAGGCGGGAATCCAGCCATTTTATTGTTTATTGTTGTTTTCTGGACTCCTGCTTTCGCAGGAGTGACAGTGTGTTTGTTTCATTACTTATTCAAATATCAATAAGTACAAGAATACCTAAGTATCTTAGGTATTCCTACTATCTGGCCTAATACAGGCGGAGTCGATTTTCAAATTGATGGATGAGGCATTGCAATGATGAAGGGAGAAACCAGTAATAACTCTCCTCCGCCAAGCGCTTCGCAAATGCAGTAATTGTGGAACTAAACATAGAAGAACCCCCCGATAAATCGGGGGGCTAAATACTACGAACCACGAATCACGATTCACTAACCACGAATTCGGCGGCTTTGCCAACATGGATAATCACCTTAGTTGGGCATTTATCCATAGCGGTCTTAGTCTCTTCGCTCGGTTTATATTTACTATAATCTAAGCGGGCTAAATTGTCCTCCATGGAAAATATGTCACTTTGTTTGGCGCATAAGCCACAGCCGATACAGCCAACTTTGCAGATTGTGCGTGTCACCTTGCCGGCTTCTCTGCTGCTGCAGGCAACGGTCATCATATTCTCATGGCTAAAAGGCACCATTTTAATCAGGTCCCTTGGGCAGGCCTTCGAACAGGCTGTACAGCCGGTACATTTGTCATAGTCAACGGTGGCCAGACCATCGACCATGTGTAGTGCATCAAATTTGCACGCCTCTACACAATCGCCGAAACCAAGGCAACCGAACGTGCATGCCTGAGCATTGGGTAGTGCATTTGCAGCGATACAAGTTTCTATGCCCTGATATTCTGCATATAAGGTTTTGTCAGCAGTATGCGCACGGCAGTGCACGATTGGTCTATGGTGTGGACCTGAGTCGCTGACCTGCAAATTCAAAATGTCCGCAATCTTCTGTGAAGTTTGGGGTCCACCCGGTGCACATCTGCCGAGCAGCTCAGGGTTTTCAAGAACGGCCTTGGCGTATTGAGCGCAGCCGGCAAAGCCACAGGCACCACAATCAAGATTTGGCAAGGCTTGGTGGATTTGCTCAACCTTGGGATCAATTTGAACCTTCAGTTTCTCGCTTGCGATTAGCAGACCAAGTGCAAAAACACTACCCAAACCCAACATTGTCAGACCAGCAGGCCATAGTTCGTGAAGCGTAATGAAAAATGCTATATACGAAATATGAGATACGAGATACGCTAAAATCATCTAATCATTCCTGCAAAGCCCATAAAGGCCAGAGCAAGCAAACCCGCTGTAATCAAAGTAATCGGAGCGCCCTTGAGAGGAGCCGGTACATCTGCAAGGTTTAGATTTTCACGGATGCCGGCCATGATGCAAATTGCCATTGTAAAACCGATACCCGCGCCGAAACTAAGAACCACTGCTTCAAGTAGGTTGTCAACACCCCAAAGGTTGATGAATAGACATAATCCTAAGATCGCGCAGTTGGTGGTAATCAACGGCAGAAAAATGCCAAAGCTATCATACAACGATGGAAAGAACTTTCGTAGATACATTTCAACAAGTTGTACTGCACCGGCGATGACCAATATGAAGCAGACATATCGTGTAACCTCTAAATTCATCGGCATCAGTATCAAATGGTCGATGAGCCAAGTGAGCGTGCCGCTGAGCGTGACGACAAAAGTTACGGCCAATCCCATGCCAAAGGCCATATCGATTCGTCCAGACACGCCAAGATAAGGACAGATGCCAAGAAATTTCGTGAAGACAAGATTATTCACAACAACGATGGATATAAAGCCCATAATTAAAATATTAATAGTATTCATATTGTTCTCATAAAATTAAATATCGAAAAACAAATATCAAAATTCAAAATGCTCTTTAGAAAAGATGTCATTTCGACCGTAGTAAGTGCAGCGAACGGAGTGGAGAAATCTGGGTTAGAAGCGCTGTTGCACACAGATTTCTCGACTTCGGCTCCTTCGGAGCCTCCGCTCGAAATGACCTTGTTGTAAAAGTTTCCACAAAGCAAATTTAGAAAATAATATCTATATCTTACATTTAATTCCTGGTTCTTTTTGTTATGGTGTTTACTAGTCCAAGTAAAAGTCCCAAAGTCAAAAATGCTCCTACGGGCATACTCATAGCAGCCCAGGGCACAAAGGCAGATGGCATAATCTGTTGCTCAAATACTTTGCCTGTCGAGAGCAGCTCTCTGACAACAGCCAAGACGCACAGCGTCAAAGTGAAGCCGACCCCCATTCCAATCGCATCTATGATACTAACGACAAGCGGGTTCTTGCTGGCACAGGCTTCAGCTCGACAGATTATTATGCAGTTTACGATAATCAGAGGAACATAAGGGCCAAGCATCTCGCTCATTCTTGGAAAATACGCTTTCAAGAACAAATCCGCTATCGTGACGAAGGTCGCTATCGTAAGGGTAAACATCAAGATTCGCAGATGCGGCTTGAGCAAATTGCGCATCAAGCTTACGACGATGTTGCTGCAGGTCAGCACGAAAATAACACACAGCCCCATAGTCAAAGCCGGCTTGACCGCTGCGGTGACCGCCAATGTTGGGCACATTCCCAATAGAAGACGGAAGACCGGATTCTCTCGCCAAAGCCCGGCTAAGAACGTCTTACTGTAAATATCAGTCTTTATTTCACTGTCCGCTGTCACTCGTAAGCAATCCTTCTTGGAGCATTTGCTCTCTAATCCGTGTTATGTAATGACTTATTATTTTAACAACCGCTTCGCTGCTAACTGTTGCACCGGTGATGGCAACGATTTCAGAATCGATTTTTTCCGTGTCACCTGCTTTTATCAGTATCAGCTTGCCGGCAGGTGCGCCTTTGAACTGGTCTTTATAATAGCTGTATTTGATCTGATCTCCAAAGCCAGGAGTTTCATTACTTGCCAGGCAATCAAAGCCAGCCAACTTTTTGAAATCTTTGCCAACTGCAATGACTAGTTCGATCTTGTCGGCAAAACCCGATCCGGCAGCAGTGAAACTCCACCCGACACATTCTTTTGTTTCTGAGATTGCTTTGTAGACTGTGATATTGATAGTTTTGCCACGGATACCCTGAACTTCGACTTGCTTGTCCAGCAGTACGAAGTCGTTGGCATCCGGCAACAGACCGCCGGCAAGACGATTGAACTTGTTGATTTTATTTTGCTCTATTTCGGGTGACAGCGAAGCGTTGGTCACTGCTATCAGAAGGCCGAAACAAAATGACGCAACAATAAGCAGCCAGCTTTGTTGTATAAAGTATTTTAAGCTACGCACTCGGTTTTCCTCCTGCCGGAACTCGCTTGCAGAGCCTGTCAATTAATGGTGTCACCGCATTCATTAAAAGAACAGAAAACATCAAGCCTTCAGGATATTCTCCAACGATTCTTATGAGCATGGTTATTGTTCCAACGCCAATCCCGAAAAGCCACATACCTCTTCGAGTCAGAGGCGCTGTTACGGGATCGGTCGCTATAAAAAATGCGCCCAGAAACAATGCTCCACTACTTAGATGAAAGAGTGGATTCACATAAGCATTCGAATCTATTAAATACGCTATTGTTGCGAAGACAAAAGCTGAAAGTAATACAGCCGCAGGAATGTGAAAGTTGATCGTTCGTCTTACCAACAGATACAGTCCGCCAATGAGCAGCGCGATTGCGCTGGTTTCACCGAGGCAGCCGCCGACTTCGCCTTTAATTGTAGCTTCAAGTTGTCCTCGGCTGTAGCTATCTGCGCCAGTATCGTTTTTGATAGCTGTCTTGCTCCAGGCTAATGGCGTAGCCTGTGTTCTTGCATCAATCACATTTTCCTGATTAATTCGGGGCATCTTCGAGTCAATTGTGGCTGGAGCAGTCCAGGTTGTCATTAGCATACCAAACGAAGCGGTTAAGAAGGCTCTTCCAACCATAGCAGGATTAAAAATATTTGCACCCAATCCACCGAAAACCATTTTGCCGATCGCGATAGAGACAACGCTGCCGATTATGGCGGCCCAAACAGGCAGACTCGGTGGAAGTGATAGCGCAAGTATGATACCCGTTACAACGGCGCTAAAATCATCCAGCGAATTCTGCTTTTTGCGGATTAAATTGCACAGCCACTCAGTGACAACGCACGAAAGAACACACGTAGCTATCAGAATTAGCGCATGAAAGCGAAAAAAATAGCCAGCCACAGCCGTAGGAAAGGCAAGGGCGATTATGACATCCGCCATCACGCTGCGTGTTGAAAGACGCTGGCTAATATGTGGTGCACTTGAGACTGTGATGTCTTTAAGCATTTTCTCGTATCTCGTTTTGCGTGACGCACAATTCATCACGTATTGCGCACGACAAATACTATGCCGGCATTTTTTTCTTTTGCCTTGCCAGAAAGATTTTTCCTGTTTTGATATATCCCGTCAGTTCTATATTCGCAGGGCAGACGTAGCTGCAACAACCACATTCGATACATGCACTGATGTAATATCTTTCCGCTACATCCAAGAGGTTGTTTTTCACTGCGTGAGCAATTTTTGTCGGATTCAGGTTCTCCGGACAAGCCTGTATACATCGGCCGCATCGAATACAAGGAGTCTGACGCCTTTCGTATTTAGCTTTGCCGATTTGTTCTTTTGTAAGAACAGTAATAGAGCCGGTCGTTTTCGTAATCGGTGTAGTCAAATCAGCAATCGCTATCCCCATCATCGGCCCGCCGATGATGACCTTCGCGGATTTTTTTGTGACTCCTCCACAGAAATCTATCAAGTCCTGGACGGGCGTACCTACCGGAACATAATAGTTGCCGGGCTTTGCAATTGCTTCTCCCGTTACAGTAACAACTCTATAAGTCAACGGAGAACGATCTATTATTGCTTCGGCAATCGCTGCACTTGTAGCGATATTAAGGACCACCAGTCCGATAGCAGGAGGAATGCCGCCGGTAGGCACTTGTTTATCTAAGATAGCTTTTATAAGCTGCCTTTCGCCACCCTGGGGATACTTTGTCTTGACCGGTACAACTTTTATATTGTGACCGTTGTTGAGGGCGCTCAGTGCGCTGTTCATTGTTTCTATTGCCTCAGGCTTGTTGTCTTCGATGGCGATAAAGACGTGGGAACAACCACAAGCTCTCTGAGCAAGCCTTATGCCCGCGATAATCTGATCTGTCCATTCCAGCATAATTCGATAATCACATGTTACGTACGGCTCACACTCGCAGCCATTGATTATCATCGTGTGTTTAGGCAGTCGTGGATTTGGCTCGATCTTTACCCTTGTCGGAAATCCTGCTCCGCCCATTCCGACGATACCGGCTTGACGAACAGCATCGCATATTTGTTCCGACGAGTAGTTATTCTCATTAAAATCATCCGGCAGATTAAAGGACATACGTTTTGGTCGACTGTGTGGATAAGCCTCAATGATTACTGCTTGGCTTCGGCCCAGAACTGCGTGGGAACGTAAGCCAACTTCTTTTACCTTTCCATCGATTGGTGAGTGAACGGGAGCAGAGACAAACGCGTCCGAGTCGCCGATTTTCTGTCCGGCCATGACCGCATTTCCTTTTCGAACCAGCGGCTGGCAAACAGCACCTGTGTGCTGACTAAGCATCACGGCAACCTCTTTTACATCTGGTCCAGGCTGAATTTGACTATCGCGCGTGAGGTGTTTGCTTTCCGGAGGATGTACTCCGCCTCGAAAAGAACGCCTGCCTTTCGTATCAACTACCATTATTGAAAAGTCCAAATGTTATTTCTCGTTGCCGATGCGTCTTTCCACAGCTTTTACGGCCAAAATTACGCTGAAAGTTGCTAATGAGGCCAGCAGAAAACCCAGGGCTGTATGATACTCTCTGGTCCTGTTTGACGTCGTCATGATTGTCTCGAAGATTGCCAAACACGCGATAAACATAATGATCGGTAACAAAAATGCAACAACGACTTTACGGGCTATGGAATTGTTCGTATCTGCAAGCTCTTGGTAAATCATCTGGCAGTTGTGCTTTTGGTTGCAACCTTGACAGAATTTTTGTTGGGACATAGTTTTCTCTACTGTTCAAAGAAATAAGATTTATAATATAAGCGCCTGTGATTTGCAAACAGAACTTTTAACAATCAGGGGGTGCTAATATGTGCACGAGATTGGGATTCCTAGCATCGATCTTTGTGACTTTCGTTTGCGTTGGCTGTGCGATCAATCCGATAAGCGGCGAAGAGGAACTTATGCTCTTTGGGCCGGAGGATGATATCAAGATAGGTCGTCAATACGCCCCAAAAGTCGAGGAGGAACTGGGCGGCAAGATAGCCAACGATGAACTTCAACGCTACATCGACAGGGTTGGACAAAGAGTTGCGAGTGTCAGCCATAGGCCGGATTGGGAATATCATTTTACTGCATTGAAGCATAAGTCGGTAAACGCTTTAGCAGTACCCGGAGGTTACGTTTTTATCACAAAGGGCCTGCTCGAGAAGCTGACCACCGAGGCCCAATTGGCTGGAATATTAGGCCACGAAGTTACACACGTCGTTGCACGTGACAGTGCAGCAGCTCTGAGCCGACAATATGGAATGGATTTGTTGCTTTGGGCAGTCCAAACGAGCGGCGTATCTGCAGATGCAGTAAAAGCTGCAACGTTGACCAGACAAATTATAGGCCTTCGATACAGCAGAAAAGATGAGGAGGAAGCGGATATAACCGGCCTTGACTACATGGTTCAGGCTGGCTACACACCGGAAGGCATGGTCGAGACCATGAAGATTCTTCAGGACCTGCAGACAGTTCGTCCGATCGAGTTCTTTTCAACACACCCGTTACCACAAAACCGTATGGCATACCTGAGACAGAGGATTCAAATCAGATATTCCGACCTCAAAGACGTGAAGATTGGACGGGAAGAGTACCAACAAAGTGTTCTAAAGCATTTGAGTAAAGATAAAAAAGATGATTGAGCCTCATCCGTTACATGTTAGTCGGTGTCGCAGCTCCACTGGAAACCATCTGCAGTATCCTCTTAGGCTCCTCCGGAAAACCTGTACGAGCTGAAAGATAAGCCGCCTCAATGACAGCCATGTTTTTCAGGTTTTCTCTGGCGCTGCTGCTGAGCTTGTTCTCCTCAGGCGATAGAATGCTAAGGGCAAAGTTTTCAAGGACTTTCTTCATACAGGCGGGTGTGTCGTCTTCGTACTGCTGTCTTTCGCGAGTTTGGCCGAGGCCATCACTGATTGTGAACTCGGTATTGCTGACAGTTAGAACGCACTCTTTGCCGAATATTCTCAAATACTCTTCTGCGGGCGTGCTGCGATTACGCCGTGAGGCTGTCAGATTACCGATAAGAGCGTCATCAAATTTCATTGCAATGATTGCGGTATCCTCCGTCAGATAAAGTCGCTGCTGCTTGTCGAGAGCCTGATTGCTGCTCAGTGAGTAAACCTGCTGCGGTATTGGGAAATTCCACAATATCTGGTCGATGATATCGTAGCAATCGTATAACAGCACGCCGCCGCCGGCAAGTTGCGGGTCATTGTGCCACGCGGGTCTGGCTCTGTCACCAATATCGCAAACGACGGTGATTAGAAAAACTTGCTCGATTTTCCCCTGCTCAAGGTGTGTATGCAACGCGAGAAAACTATCCGCAAATCTCGCAAGATTGGCAATGGCAAATTGCACGCCCTGCTCTTCAGCAAGCTGGACTAACCCGGCAGCTTCTTCAAAGTTTCTCGCTGCGGGTGCGAGTTTGAGTATGTTGAATTTCTTTTTTATTGCTGCCCGGAGATGCTCTTCGCAACTGTGCATCCCAGCGGCGACAAGCAGGCAATCGAGTTGATTCTGTATCACAAGCTGCCGATAGTCATCGTTGGCGGCACACTTGTATTCGGAAGCGATTTTTTCAGCAAGTTTCGTGTCGCTGTCAGCGACTGCCTCGATATGAAAGTAGTCTGTTTCGGATGCTGCCTTTAATAGCTGCTGGCCTTGCTCGGTCAGGCCAAGTACTGCGGTTTTTAGTCTACCTTCGCTCATGCACGCCAATTTTAGATACCTTCTGCGAAAAAAGAAACCACAAAAATCACCCTATTTTTTCTCCCGCAATTTCTTGTACTCATGCCAGATATCCTGTTGTGATTATTTAATATATTTTTATTGATTTCCGGTTAGTTTATGATATATTATATTAGTGGGGCATATTCTCACGTCTCTCAAGAATATTCTCTTAACAAAATCAGAGAGACAGAATTTATGGCCATTGGAAGGCCAAAAGGAGCACAGTAGTGAGTAAAGGTACAGTAAAATGGTTTAATGGTAGCAAAGGCTTTGGTTTTATCACCCCCGATGACGCCGGCGATGATTTGTTCGTTCATCACTCGGAAGTCAAGACGACCGGCTATGCGAATCTTGACGAAGGCCAGAGGGTGGAATTCGAGATCGGACAGGGCAAAAAAGGTCCCTGTGCGACCAACGTAATCCCTGGTTAATCCAGAGCAACACGCCTGCAAAACCAACGGGCTCCGCAAAACGCGGAGCCCGTCTTGTTTTCACCTCGCAGGATTAAGGACTGGTTATTGGTGAGTGGTGATTAGATTTAGTCAAATTAACCGATTAACAAATTAACTATTTAACCAATTGGTGAGTTGAATTTCGAAAATAAACCAGAAAAATAATCTTCGCCGTATAAATATTTAGCCCCGTAATCCATTACGCGGATACCCTTGCTGTAATCGAAAAGTAGGTAAATGTACGTTATTTTCCTATTGTATAACCATAGCTTGTCGGAACAAAAAGTTGTTGAAATTGGTTATTAAAAAAGTCATCAGTCATTCCAGATATGAAGTCAATTACTTTCCATTTGAGAGGAGTATTATTTGTGTAAGTAGGAGGCATGTGTCTAAGGAAATATTGATAAATAGCTGAGTTTTGGTTGCTGTTTTTAATGTGCTCACAGTATTCATTGAACAACTGCTCAAACATATTCTTAATTTTCTGATTTTGTGTTTTAATTTTGGTGTTATTATAAATACTCTTATAGTTAAAATTTTTAAGTTGCTTTAAAGCAGTAAAAACATCTTGGCTGAACGATAGAAATGGTTTATCATAACTATTATGAATCAGGTCGAGTACGAGTCCATGAATTATTTGATCGTTTGTATTTCCAAGGGTTTTTGTGATTTGTTTGGGTATATCTTTCCTCTTAATAAGCTTGATTGTAATAGCATCTTCAATGTCTCTACCTATATATGCTATGACGTCAGAGATTCGAACAACACAACCTTCTAGGGTCATTGGAAAAAGCTTCTTATAATGACCGTTAATTTGTAGGCACTTTTGGTATTCGTCCCAAAAACCATCCCATGTCTTTTGTTGAGCCGGTTTGTATTTCCGATTGAGCATTTCCCCATTATGTGCAAGAATACCGTCTAATACTTGAAGTGTAAGATTCAGACCTTTCCCTTCGGATTCTAGCTCCATTAGCCAACGAACACTTTGTGCACTATGACAGAAAGTGCCGATGTCGGTTTTTTGGCAAATCGAGTTCAAGATTTGCTCGCCATCATGCCCGTATGGTGGATGCCCTATGTCATGCCCTAATGATATAGCCTCGATTAAATCTTCGTTTAATCCTAAACATCGTCCAATGTCTCGACCTATTTTTGAGACAAATTGGACATGTAGGGCTCGGTGGGTAATATTATCGTTCTCCAACAGAGAGAAGACCTGTGTTTTATCCATATATCTAGCATATGTGGAGGAATGCATGATTTTATCCGAATCGTGAAAGAAGGTAGGTCGTAAATTGGCTTTATCGGTAACTTTCTCCTGGACGCGCCTTTGCCCTTTATAGCTTTTGCATGCACGCCTGGAAAATTGTTTCTCCCTTTTCAAATTATTAACGACTATTTTTGAAAATGTTTCGTTTTCTTGACTCATATTTAGTACGCATAAAACAGAAAAATAGATCCGGCGACCTATATCTTCTGCCCCACGTTAGATTATCAAACTGAAAACCCGCAATTTCCGTTGCTGCTCGAATCCTATCTTAAATCGGCCGAATCCGGCCAAAAAATAAGCGAAAAACCTGCAATTCCCGTAAAACAAATTAGCGCATAAGATAAAAATCACGTCGCTCGGGTCACAAAGCACGAATCATGCTTTTTATTTACGCACGTTTTGAAGCCTGATAAAATATAGTTATGAAACTCTCCATCGTAATAAAGCTCGTCGTCTGTTTGGCTTTGACTTTTTCCGCTGCCCTTATCGGTTCAATATTCACCAGCACTGCTGTAACCGATTGGTATGCTACACTCAATAAGCCTTTGTTCACGCCGCCCGATTGGCTGTTCGGGCCGGTCTGGACAATACTATATCTGCTCATGGCTCTATCGGCTTTTATTGTCTGGCAAAAAGGCTTCGACAAGTCAGCTGTTAGAATTGCCTTAATTTTGTATCTATTTCAGCTAATTCTCAACGCCCTATGGTCGGTGATTTTCTTCGGCCTGAAAATGCCGATGATTGCTTTTATTGAAATCCTCTTGCTCTGGATTGCTATCGGCCTAACTATCCTGGCATTCGCCAGAATTTCAATCACAGCTTTTTTGCTACTTTTACCCTATATCCTCTGGGTCTCTTTCGCTGCGGTCCTCAATTTCTCGATTTGGCTTTTGAACCGCTGAAGCCTATGGCTTTGACTTCTGTCTTCTACCCTATATTTTTATTGTCGTCCTCATTTTTGGTGGCCATGGAATAATTATTGTCCTGGCGCTTCCAGTTTACCTGCCACTTCTGTTCATATAACCTCATAACGTCATCGGCGTCCAGGCCGACACATTGAGCTAATGAAATCCAGAAAAAGAGCATGTCTATCACTTCAACACGCGAGTTCTGCAAATCGTGCAGCATAAATCTTTTTCCATCTTTTGCCTCTTGGCACCAGTGCTTCCAAAACGTGCAGTCGCGCAGCTCCTCCAATTCATTGCTCATCGCTGCGATGTAATTATTCAGCCAAACACCCGCAGTCTGTGGGTCGAAATCCGCTCGCAGTGCATCCGGATCGAAGCCGGTACGCTTGTTCAATTCAGCCTGTTTTTTAAATAATTTCTTCAACATTATCTCAAACCAATCCTTTTCGAAATTTCTAAATTCTAATATCTAAATCCTAAACAAATTCAAAATTCAAATGCTCAAATTTTCAAAACTTTCATTAGGTATTGTTTTGGATTTCGAATTTCTGGCGTTAGCCATCCCTTACGGGAGTGCTTCGTATTTCCTACACTATTAAAAGAGAGTATTTTTATTCGGTATAATGAAGTGCTCCGGCACGGAAAATTGCGAACATAGAAGCAGGACTTCCTTGCCGACCTGCTCGATAACCGATTCGTTGTCGATATTTTCAACGACCTTGTTTATGAAAGTGGCAATCTGCTCGGCTTCCGGCTCCTTCATTCCTCGCGTAGTAATAGCCGGCGTGCCCAGACGCAGGCCGCTCGGATCAGCCGGCGGAGCAGGGTCGCTCGGGACGGTGTTGTAATTAGTGACAATTCTGGCTCTATCGAGGGCTTTTGCGACTTTTTTACCTCGCACTTTCTTGTTTCGTAAATCAATCAGGATTAAATGATTGTCCGTACCGCCTGTAGTGAGCTTAAAGTCATATTCGAGCAGTTTTTCGGCCAGGGCCTGTGCGTTTTTCACAATCTGCTTGGCGTACGCAACGAACTCCGGCGTGTCTGCCTCTGCCATCGCAACCGCGATTGCGGTCAGGGTGTGCATATGCGGGCCGCCTTGCAGGCCAGGAAAAACGGCTCGGTCCACCTTATCTGCGTGCTCGGCCTTGCACAAGAGCATTCCGCCGCGGGGGCCACGTAATGTCTTGTGGGACGTCGTTGAAACAATATCAGCGTATGGCACGGGGCTTTTGTGAATGCCAGCTACAACGAGTCCCGCGACGTGAGCAATGTCGCTGACGTGGTATGCGCCGACTTTCTTAGCTATCTGGCCAAATATCTCAAAGTCGATCTCTCTCGGATATGCCGTTGCACCGGAGATAATCAGCTTGGGCCGATGTTCTTTCGCAAGTTCCTCGATATGGTTGTAGTCCAATCTGCCTGTTTCGTCGTCAACGGGATATGGGGCTGACTTGAAGAATTTGCTGGTGAGCGAAACGTTCCAGCCGTGCGTAAGATGTCCGCCGTGGACGAGGGACATACCCATGATGGTATCTCCAGGTTCTATCAGCGCAGCGTAGGCGGCTAAGTTTGCAACCGAGCCGGAATAGGGCTGAACGTTCGCATGGTCAGCTTTGAATACCTTCTTCACGCGCTCCTGGGCCATTATCTCAATGAGGTCGGTCACCTGTTGACCTTCGTAATATCTTTTGCCAGGATAGCCCTCAGCATATTTATTGGTCAGGCAGCTTGCGCTGGCTTCCATTACAGCCTTGGATACATAATTCTCCGATGGAATCAGCCTGATAGCGCCGCTTTGACGTGTTTCCTCCTGCCTTATCAGCTCATAAATCTGTGGGTCATATTGCTCAAGGGCTGTTTTCATATCTTGCCGTCTCCATAAACAGTCTTATCTTCGATAGGTATAAATCTCGTAGATGGGCGATGGCCGTAAAGGCGTGCTTATAGCATAGCCTGACTTTTTATACAAGTATTTATTTGTTGACAAATTTCAGCCGAAGAATACGATTGGGATGTAACTACACACGAAGAAAAGAGTTGAAGTATAGAAGAATGCCGGGCGAAGACAATCACGCCAAAGCCGGGGCTTTGTTTGAGACGGCCCGAAAGATCGCACAGACGAAGGATTACGACCGCGCTATTGATATGTACATTGAGGGTCTGCGCTATGCGCCGGACGCCGTAGAGGGGGGCTATATTGAGCTTCGCGAATTAGCTGTGCGACGACAGCAAGAAAACGCCCCCAAGCCTTCGACCGAAGAAATCAATGCGCACCAAAACGGCAGCACACCCTTGGAACGAATGCTTAATGCTTCGTATCTTCTGGCAAAAGACCCGGAACATCTGCCATACGCTGATCTAATGCTGAAGGCGGCGGTCGAGGGCAATTACAAGAAGGCAGCTAAGTGGATTGCTGATCTAATGTTTCTGGCAAATAATAGTGCTAAAAAACCGTCTCCGCAAATATATATTATGCTCAAAGATGCCTACACAGCTACTGGCCATATCGAGCGAGCCTTTGCCGCCTGCCAGCGTTCTGTTAAACTTATGCCCAAAAACAGGGCTCTTGCAGAAAACCTAAGAGAACTGGGGAACCAATTGCGTGCTTCTCGAACAAGGCAACAACAGAATGGCAATCTAATAGAAGACGAGGACCAAGAGCAGAGATTTATAGCTTCGGATTATAACCTTTCAGCACCCGATGGAGCTGGCAATAGCAATAATGCAGGGGAATTAGCTAAGGCGAAAGCCTTTTTTGAGAAAGCCGGCAAGGCAGCGGAGACAGATAATTTCGATTATGCAATAGATATGTACCTTGAAGGTCTGCGTTATGCTCCTGATGCTGTGGAGGAGGCTCATCTGCCACTTGGCGAGTTGGCTCTGGGGCGGCTGCGCAAGGGTGGTAAAAAACCATCTATGATGGAGCGTATGAAACGGATGCGAGGTAAAACTGACCTTGAGCAGTTGCTTAATGCCGAGTACCTTTTTGCAAAGGACCCCGAACACCTGCCTTATGCCGAGGCCATGCTGAAGGCTGCCGTTGCGGGTGGCTACACAAGAACAGCCGATTGGATTGCCAATTTGATTTTCCAGACTAATAATGCTGCAGCTAAACCCTCGATCCAAACATACATCTTATTGAAGGACTCTTACGCAGCCATGGGTAAATTCGACAAGGCGGTTGCAGCATGTCAACGCGCGATGAGGCTAAAGCCCCAGGATGCAGACCTGGCAGAGGATTACAAGAATCTTTCTGCAGAACTGACGATGGCTACAGGCAAATATGACATGGAAGGTGACTTCAGAAAGTCAATCAAGAACCGTGAAGAACAGGCCAAGCTTTACGCTCAGGACAGAGTAATCAAAACGAAGGACTATCGCTTCTCCGCAATTGAAGATGCCCGGAAAGCACTGGCTCGTAATCCTGATCTACCAAAGAATATATTCAACCTGGCTGGGGCTCTATCAGATATGGGAACCGATGAAGCTGAAGAGGAGGCCGTAAAACTTTTGGAGGATGCCTGGAAGAGCAAGGCTGATTTTACATACAAGCAGCGAGTTGGACTACTGCGCATAAAACAACTTAAGCGCAAGCTACGACAGGCTAGATCTGCTGCCGAGGTAAAAACGAACGATGCGCAAGTCAAGCAAAAGGTCGAAGAACTATCGTCAAAATTGAGAGAGACAGAATTGGAGCATTACCGTCTCTGCATGGAAAATTACCCGACAGATTTGAAGGCTAAGTACGAATATGGTATTAGGTTGATCCGAAATAAGCGATATGATGAGGCAATACCTCTGTTCCAAGAGGCTCAAAAGGATCCACAACGGAAAATCGCAGCAATGGACAAGATTGGTTACTGTTTCTTTATGAAGGGCTGGTATGCTGATGCGATAGATGTGTTTAAGCAGGCAATGGATTCCTATGAGATAAAAGAGGATGGCATTGCCAAAGAATTGCGGTATAATCTTGCTTGCGCCTACGAAGAAAATGGTAATCCGGAAAAGGCACTGGAGATTTATCGCAAGATCGCTCAATTGGATTTTGCATACAGAGACGTCAGCCAACGGGTAGACAAACTTCGAGGAGAACAAGGCTAAGAATAATTGGCTTTAGAGTACAGAAGTGATAAAATTTGGCCAATCCTTCGATAGGCTTTGAAAGCAGAAACAGGATTTCTTAGGAGATTACAGTGGCACATTCGTTGTCGGCGAAAAAGAGAGTGAAGCAGAACGCGAAAAGAAGAACAATCAATCGCGCACGCAAGAGTCAGGTAAAGACACAAATAAAGCACTTTGAGACTACCGTGAGCAAAGGCGATGTTGAAACGGCAAGTAAACAGTTTCAGCTTGTTGTCAAAAAGCTCGACAAGACCGCTGCGACTAGTACCATGCACAAAAGAACTGCTGCAAGGAAAAAATCACGCCTTGCCAAGGAACTCAACGCCTTAAAGGCTAAAAAGGGATAACAAACAGTATAGGACAGTATGGCGGCAAGCATCTCTGTTTCCAACTGCCCGGTTGTTTAACTTTTATTCTGCTATAGGCTAACTTTACACCCGGTCGATATAAGATTCGATTGGGTGCTTTTTTCTGGACCGACCAAATGCCGCAAGTATTCAAAGAACAAATAGTCAAATTCCTGAAACACGTTGATTATGAGCCTATGAAACTCGCGCAACTCGCCCGGGCATTGGGCGTGAGTCCAGACGTCTACCCCCAGTTCAAGGCTGCGTTTGACCAGCTACGCCGAGCCGGTCACGTTGTGATTGGGGCCGGTAATATGGTGACACTTCCTTCGTTGCCCAGCCAAATAACAGGCACATTCCGAGCTAATCCAAAAAGATTTGGCTTTGTAACGCCCCTTGAGCCAAACAGACACGGTGACCTGTTTATACCGCCGGGCGATTCGGCAGAAGCAATGACGGGTGACATCGTACTGGCCAAAGTCAAAAGAAAAGGTAAACGTGCCGGCCAAATTCGATACACCGGTCAGGTCATCGAAATACTCGAGCGAGCACAAAACAAATTCGTTGGAACTCTTAGAAAATACACTGAAGGATGGCTTGTACAGCCGGACGGAGCAAGTTTTTTCGAGCTAATCGCTGTTGATGATGTCACGGCAAAGAACGCCAGGGAAAAGGACAAGGTCGTAGTCGAGATACTCTCATATCCGACCGAGAAAAATCTGGCACGCGGCGTGATTGTTGAAGTGCTCGGAAAATCAGGGCGATACGACACCGAGATAGAAGCGATAATCAGACAATACCATCTACCAAGGGAATTTGATGCGGAGTGTCTCGAACAGGCGAGAAAAGCCGCGGCACAATTTAATCCTGAAAAGACAACCGACCGGGAGGACATCACCGATAAAGTAATTATTACAATTGATCCACCGGACGCAAAGGATTTCGACGATGCGATAAGCCTTGAAAAAAACTCCGATGACAACTGGGTGCTTGGCGTCCATATTGCCGACGTCAGCAATTTTATCCCACAGGATTCATCGCTGGATAAAGAGGCACAAAATCGCGGAAACAGTGCTTATTTGCCCGGCAAAACGCTGCCGATGTTGCCGGAAGTTTTAAGTAACGGTATTTGCAGCCTTCAGCCTGGTCAGAAACGTTTTGTCAAGAGTGTTTATCTGACATACGACCGGAACGGTAAGATTGTGTCACGGCGATTCGCAAATTCCGTAATGTATTCAACTCAACGTCTAACTTACGAACAAGCTGACAAAACTCTTAAGGGACGCGCCAAAGATGTTAAGCCGGACGTAATCGAGCTGTTGAAGGATATGGAAAAGCTGAGTCGGGCAATTGAAAAGCGACGTACGGAGAATGGGATGATACATCTTGATTTACCTGAAACGGAATTAGTGATGGATGAATCCGGACAGGTTGTGGATGCTCATCCCGCAGACGACAGCTATCCACATACAATTATCGAGATGTTTATGGTCGAGGCCAACGAAGCTGTTGCTTCACTTATGGACAGACTGAACGTTAATTTCGTCCGGCGCATTCATCCAGAGCCGGATGCCTTGAATATGAGGAACCTCGCTAAGCTCGTCAGAACTTTCGGATTTCACATGCCGCGAACGCCGGATAGAAAATCTATACAGGATTTGTTAGCCTCTGTTCAAAGTAGTGATTGTGCTTTGGCAGTAAATATAGCCGTTTTGCGAAGTCTTGAAAAAGCCCAGTATGCACCGCTACATATCGGTCACTATGCTCTCGCTTCCACTCATTACTGTCACTTCACAAGCCCTATAAGGCGATACGCAGACTTGCTTGTCCATCGCCTTATAGATTGCTATCTGCAAAATCGTGTGGACTCCGCTAAGCAAATTTCGGCTGCATTGGGTTTGACTGAGATTGGAAAACACATCAGCTTTACTGAACAGCGAGCCGAAGACGCTGAAAAAGAACTAACTACCGTATTGATACTGCTAATGTTAAGCAAAAGAGTCGGCAGTGAGCTTGATTGTGTTGTTACCGGTCTAACAGGCTTTGGCGTGTTTGTGCAGTCACGAAAGTTTGGCATTGAGGGCCTTATCCAGTCGGCCGATTTGGGGCCGGACCAATGGAAATTCAATCAAGTGGCTCAGTGCGTTATCGGTCAGCAATCAGGTTGTGCTGTTCGCTTAGGGCAATCTCTTAAAGTGCGCATTATCTCGGTGAACATTCCTGCCCGGCAATTAAACGTAGCACCAACGGAACCTCTAACAGGCACAATCAGTCAAAGGCACGGTAAAAGAAGAGGGAAGTCCAAAAAACAACACCAAAACACTAAGAGATAAATCCGACACCGATTGCTCGATATTAATTACAATCCAATGCTTTGTAGAAAAGATGTTCAGAATGTCATTTCGAGCGGAGGCCCCTTAGGGGCCGAAGTCGAGAAATCTGCTAAAACTGCTTCTAAAGCAGATTTCTCCACTTCGCGTCCCTTGGGGACGCTTCGGTCGAAATGACGAACTGTTTCTTTTCTACAAAGCACAATCCAACTGTTAATTAAGAGCATCAAGGATCGAACATCGAGATGTAAATTCATGTTTCTTGACATTTTTCGGCGGTTCTGCAATACTTATCTCGTGGATAGTGGATCGTGATTAGTGAATTGTGTATCGAAGATAGCAAATGAAAGTTAAAAGCTACAAAGAGCTAAATGTCTGGAAGAAGGGTATAGAAATTGTTGAGCGTGTATACGAAATTACAGAAAACTTTCCACAGAAGGAACGATACACACTCAGCTCCCAGATGCAAAGGGCCGCAATTAGCATCCCATCTAATATTGCTGAGGGTTTTGTCAGAGGTCACACTGCTGAATACAAGCAGTTCCTGCGCATAGCCTTAGGCTCATGTGCAGAACTCGACACACAATTGACAATTGCCCAGAAGAGAAATTATGCAACAAAGCAAGAAACTGTAGCTCTTCAAGAGGATTTAGACCACGAAAGCCGGATGATAATGAACCTAATAAAGAGTTTGAGTAGAAATGCAAAACCTTAATCACAAACCACGATTCACGAATCACGGAGTAAAAAATGAGAGCATCTGAGATGAGAAAGGGCCAAACTGTCAAAATCGACGGCAAGCTGTGCGCTATTGCGGACTTTCAGCACGTGAAACTCGGAAAAGGCGGTGCGGTTTTTCAGACAAAGTTGAAGAGTCTGACCGACGGTTCTATCCTGAACGTCCGCCTGCGCGCAGAAGAAAATGTTGAGGAAGCATTCTTGGACAAACGGACATTCGAGTATCTGTACACTTCAGGCAGTGAACATGTCCTAATGGATACACAAACCTATGATCAAATAAGTTTTGACGACAATGCGTTCGGCGACGGGCAGAAATATCTCAAGCCCAACACTCAGTTGCAGGTCAGCATGTATCAGGGCAAGCCGGTTGTTGTGACTTTGCCGAACACTGTCGATTTGGAGGTGACTGAAACACCTCCGGAAATTAAAGGTGCAACTGCAACAAATCAGCCCAAGCCCGCAACACTGGAAACAGGTCTGATTGTAACGGTGCCATCATTTATAAAAATCGGTGATATTATCCGCGTCGATACACGTACCGGCGAGTATGTAACACGAGTTAAAGAATAACGAGAAGAAATTAAAATTAAAATGCAAAGTTCAAAATGACATATAAAAATGCAAAATGTTTTAAAATTTTGACTTTGATTTGCAATTTTGATGTTTGATTTTTGATATTTAATTTTAATGCTTGGTAAAGTAAACAAAACTCTATTGAAAGTCTTTGGCTCCCGGAACGAGCGATTGGTGAAGGCCTATTCTGTCATTGCTCAGCAAGCGTGTGAGTTTGAGCAGCAGATAAGCCAACTCGATGATGAAGCCGTCAAAGCAAAAACGGCGGAGTTCAAAGCCACATTGGCAAGCGGCGCCAATCCTGAAGATATTCTGCCTGAAGCCTTCGCGATTGTTCGCGAAGCAGCAAAGCGGAATGTCCAAATGCGGCACTTTGACGTTCAGCTCGTCGGCGGTAATGTCCTCTATGAGGGAAAGATCGCTGAGATGGCGACCGGCGAAGGCAAAACTTTAGTGGCAACACTGGCGGTCTACCTTGTCCACATAACAGGAAGAAAGGTGCATATAGTCACAGTAAACGATTATCTTGCCAAGCGCGACGCTGAGTGGATGGGGCCGGTTTACAAGGCTCTGGGGCTCACGGTAGGTGCGATTCAAGCAGATATGGATACAGCCGGTGATGAGCGAAAAAGCCAGTACGCCTGTGACATAACCTACGGTACAAATAACGAATTTGGTTTCGATTACCTTCGCGACAATATGAAAATGTCGCTCGAACAGATGGTCCAAAGCCAGCTTCAATACGCCATTATCGATGAGGTCGATTCAATTCTTGTCGATGAGGCTAGAACTCCTCTGATAATATCCGGTCCGGCCTTTGATGATGTCAGTAGGTACAAACAAGCTGATCAAGTCGCAAGAAAATTGATCAGCATGCAGAGCAATTACGATCGCATCAAGAGACAAATAGATTCTGCTGAGCGTGCAATTGCCAACGCCCAGGGTGAGTTGGCCGAGGCCAAAAAGCAAAAAGACAGCGGGCGAATCGAAAAAGCACAGAAGGTGATCGAGAAAACCCAAGCAGAACTCGAAGCTGATCAAGACAGGCTCTCGCAAACTACACAGTATTACGAAGTAGAATACGACCGTAAGCAGGCGCATCTTACGCATGATGGAGTCGGGGCGGCACAGGAAGTCGCGGGCATAGGTTCGTTTTTTACAGGCTCAAATATGGAATGGCCTCACCTTTTAGAGCAAAGCCTGCGGGCCCACGTTACTTTCGAAAGAGAAAAAGATTACGTTGTTATGGATGGCAAGGTAATCATTGTTGACGAGTTCACCGGACGGCTAATGCACGGCCGACAGTGGTCTGATGGACTTCATCAGGCAGTCGAGGCCAAAGAAAGCGTTGTCGTAAAGGAAGAAACCCAGACACTCGCTACCATTACCCTGCAGAACTTCTTCAAACTCTACGACCAGATAGCAGGCATGACCGGAACGGCTGCTACCGAGGCGGAAGAGTTCATGAAGATTTACAACCTTGAGGTTATTGTCATACCTACGAACGAACCATGCGTCAGAGACGACCGAGAAGACGTAATCTATAAAGCGATGCATGAGAAGTTCGATGCAATAGTTGAAGAGATAAACGAGATTAGCTTGGCCGGCAGACCCCTTTTGATAGGCACAATCAGCATAGAAAAAAGCGAGGCTCTTTCGGAGGCCTTAACGAAAAGGTACGGCCTCGAACATGAAGTACTCAATGCTAAGCAGCATGCGCGAGAAGCCGTGATTGTCACTAAAGCCGGTCAGCAGCACACAGCTCGGGACGGCAAAGTGCGAGGCAATATAACCATCGCGACAAACATGGCCGGTCGAGGAACGGATATTGTACTTGGCCCCGGCGTAGCAGACATCGGTGGTCTGCATGTCCTTGGGACCGAGCGGCATGAGGCCAGAAGAATCGACAATCAGCTCCGCGGCAGATGCGGCAGGCAGGGTGATCCCGGTTCCAGTCAATTTTTTTTGAGTTTCGACGATGACTTGATGCGAGTCTTTGCTCCCGAGTGGACGGTTAAGGCGCTATCCTGGATCGGCTGGGAACAAGGCCAGCCAATCTATCATAAAAGGATAAGTAAAGGCATTGAACGCGCCCAAAAAAAGGTGGAGGAGCGAAACTTCGAAGTACGCAAGAGCCTACTTGAGTACGATGAAGTGATGGATTACCAACGAAAGATATTCTACTCACGCAGGCATAAGATTCTTGCTGGCCAAGGACTCAAAAGCATCATTGAAGAAATGATTCGCTCAACCGTTACCAAGAATTGCAAAACAATCCTCGACAAAGAATATCCACTGAAGTGTATTGTGGAATGGGCGAGAACTACTTTTAGTGTCGATTTGAAAATCTCTGATATTGCGGCAGTTGAAGCACCAGAAATCGAGCAAATGATAAAGCAACAAGCCAAGGATAATGCCGCCAACGATATATCCCTATCGCTGGGTGAATATCTGGAAGACTACAGCGACCCAGAGAGTTGGGACATTGCAGGCTTATCCAAATGGGCTATGAGCACCTTTCGGGTCAGTCTCAATGCCGGTAAAATCAAGGACCAATCAGCCGAGGAGATTGAACGACAGCTTAGCTTATCTGCTGCTGAGCAGATTGACAAAAAGGACTGTTCACAAATTGATGTATTTTTGAGTGACGGTTTTTCCATCCACAGATTGTCCGAATGGGCACGGGGCAGATTTGACATACAATTGGATATCGAGCGTTTGAAGGACCTGGACGTCGGCCAAGTGCGTGAACTTCTCATCGAAAAGACTTCAGCCAAATATAAACAGAGAGAAATAGAATATCCTGTTGAATTTGCGATGAATATGGTCTATGGCCCACAGGGTCCTAACTTATACGCGTTCGAGACGCTGGCTGAATGGGCGAATAAAAAATACAATGCCGACCTGTCGGTAGAACGAATACAAAACGCTAAGCCTCGCGAACTGCGAAGGCAGCTGCTCGAATTAAGCAGGAGTTACAACGACGGAGAATTAGACCGGGAAGTCGCTGACAAAATCACCAGCTTGAGCCTGCCCGATTTAGTCAACTGGGCTAACAAGAGATTTGAGGCCTCGTTAACAAAAGACGACCTGGCTGACGGTCGCGAGGTTAAAGACAGGCTGTCTCAGCTTGCGAACGAGTTCATGCGTAAGGAACTGAGCGAACTTGAGAAGTATGTTTTACTTCACGTCTACGATAGTACCTGGAAGGACCACCTGTACTCAATGGACCATCTGAAAGAGAGCATTTGGACCCGATCTTTTGCTGAAAAGGACCCCAAGACCGAATTCAAACGCGAAGGCTTCCGAATGTTCAACGAAATGCTTGAAACCATTGGGGACCGGGTTACAGATATCATATTCAAAGTACAGCTTGAGGCAGGGGCAAGAGCCAGAAGCGTTTGGCACGTCAGTCAAACAGCCCATGATGAGGTCGGCCAGTTTGCCATGGCGGAGCGCCAGCGAGCCGCTGCCCAAGCCCCACAAGGTGAACAAAAAACAAAACAGATCAAGTTGGAACAGCCTAAAGTCGGAAGAAATGAGCCTTGCCCGTGTGGTAGCGGTAAAAAATATAAAAAATGCTGTGGAAAAAACGCATAAATTTTAGAGTTCATTGTTCATAGTTCGCTGTTCGTCGATGAACTCTGAACCAACAACAATGAACTGTGAAAAAAGAAAACATCGAGCAACAAGTGCCACTCGATGTTTTCCGGAGGGGAGAAAAATTTTATCTTATCATTGACTCTCTATTTTATCGGCTGGCATACCTTTTCACTTTAGTCTGAACTCTACCATAATGCTCTCTTCATAGACTTCTACTTGGCTAAGGCAGAAAGGTTTGCTATTTTATAGGGGGCCTGTATTTTCTACATTTTTGCTAAGTCCATCTGAAGCAAAGACTTAAACTGAAAACATATACCTTTAAACATACTCACTATTTAGGAAATTCCCATAACATGGTTTGCCGATGACTGGTCGCGGAGGAAGTCTGGCTATGCGATTCTACGTGGCATTTTTCCACTTCCTTCGATAGAAGGCGGTTAAGTTAGGCCCTGTTGTCTCGATAATAACATCTGGAAGCGGATAGGTCGCTTTTTTACAAGGTTTCAATGTGGCTGACAGAGGACTACTATGGGGATTTCGGCAATTCCATGGGAAGGGTGTTTGCATAGGGCCTGGATATTCTTATCACGGACTGCCTAAACAAAGGATTGCAAATCCATGAGAAAAGAACGCGAAGAACAGGAACATAGCCAACACCTTCAAAAACCTGGCAAAGAGAACATATCTGTATTCCAGCAGAGCGGGGAATTGTTCAGAGACTTTTTGGAAAACTTATGTGATATTGCCTATGAAGCAGATTCGCGAGGCAACGTAACCTATGCCAATAGAATGAGTGAAGTAATAACTGGCGTGCCATTAAAAGATATCATAGGCAAGCCCTTTCTACCTTTGTTTACGAAAGAAAGTCAGCAAATTGCACTCGACGCGTACCAGAGAACTTTGAATGGAGAAAGCCCTGAATATGATTTGACTTTCACAAATGGAAGAACCTGTGGTTTCAAAAACGAACCATTAAAAAATGAAGACGGCCAGATTGTCGGCGTGTTCGGCATTGCAAGAGATATCACCGACCGCAAGCGGGCCGAGGAAGAGCTAACGAAACACCACCAGCATCTTGAGGAACTTGTGCAGAAACGCACAGCGGAGTTGCTCAATGCTAATAATTCACTTAGGCAAGAGATTACTGAGCGGAAACGTACAGAAGAGGCATTGAGACAGAGTGAGGGACGGCTTGAAGGAATCCTGTCCTCCCTCAATGAGACGATAATTATTCTTTTTGACCGACAGGGCAAGCATAAATCTATTTGGACACCATCAGAAATTGAAGACCGCTATGGCTTTCGAAGCAAAGACGTAGTAGGTATGTCACTTTCAGACATTTTTCCACCTGACGACGCGAGCAGAAGACTCGCCGCTATTCAATGTGTCTTTGAGAAAGGCGAACCGCTGCATGATGAATGTCTGACCCACGTACCTGGTGGAGACTTCTGGAACGACGTGTATTTCTCACCCGTACGAGGTGCATCAGGCGAGATTACAGCGGTGATCGCATTCATCCGTGACATTACCATGAATAAACGTGCCGAACAAGCGCTGCGTGAGTCTGAGGAGAAATTCAGAAACCTTGCTGAACAATCTCCCAACATGATCTTCATCAATAAGGGTGGGAGGGTAGTGTACGCAAACAGAAGGTGTGAAGAGATCATGGGTTATAAGCGAGAGGAATTTTACTCCCAAGGCTTCAATTTTCTTAGCCTGCAAGCGCCAGAATTTAAAGAGTTAGTGAAAGCAAACTTCTTCCGACATATGAATGGTGAGGATATTGCTCCTCATGAAATTACGCTCCTCACAAAAGAGGGGAGAAGAATTGAGGCGATAATTACACCAAAAGTGATACGGTATGAGGGAGAAAATGCCGTCCTTGGAATAGTGACTGACATAAGCGAACGCAAGTTGGCAGAAAAAGAGTCACAACAACATCTGGCTGAACTGACCCGGGCCTGGCATATAAACACTATCGGCGAAATGGCCTCAGGATTAGCGCACGAGCTCAACCAGCCCTTATGTGCGATCCTGAATTACTCAAACGGATGTGTGAGAATGATACAAAGAGACAATATCGAACCTGATAAGATTCGATCTGCTGTGGAGCAGATCGCTGTGCAGGCCGAGCGAGCAGGTGACATCATCCGACGTATCAGAAGCCTCGTAGCTAAACGTGAACCTTGTCGATCAACGGTTGATATTAACAATATCGTCGGAGAGGCTATCGCAATGGTGAAGGCTGAGGCACGACAAAAAAATATCACGATTCATTGCGAACTTGCTGATGATATCAGGCCAGTGGAGGCCGATAGAGTTGAGATCCAGCAAGTTATTCTAAATCTGGTCAAAAATGCCTTTGAAGCGATTACTGACAGCGAAGCTGACCGGCGAGAAGTCACTATCTCAACATCGAGTAAAGAAAATGACACAATTGAACTTGCAGTCAATGATACGGGTAAGGGCCTTTTGCCAGAGACCTGTGATAGAATTTTCGACTCCTTTTATACCACGAAGGATCAAGGGCTTGGAGTAGGTCTGTCTCTTAGTCGAAGAATTGTTGAGGCCCATGGTGGCCAGATCTGGGCAGAGTCAGGCAATGGGTCTGGCGCTACGTTCAGATTTACATTACCAAAGGAAGGAGTCCAATATGGACAGCATAAGCCCCACTGTGTTTGTAGTGGATGATGACGAAGCTATATGCCGGTCTCTACGATTGCTAATCGAGGAGATTGGTCTAAATGTGGAGACTTTTCATAATGCGCATGATTTTCTGGAAGCCTATGATCCTGCCAAACCTGGTTGCCTTATCCTGGATGTGCGAATGACAGGTATGAGCGGACTGGAACTGCAATCCGAGGTGCGCCAAATGTGTGTGGACCTGCCCATAATCATAATTACAGGCCATTCTGATGTGCCAATGGCCGTTCAGGCTATGAAAGCCGGTGCGTTCGATTTCATCGAGAAACCATTTAGAGACCAAGTTCTACTGGATAGCGTGCAACGAGCCATTGACTATAATGCACAAGCCCAACGCGAACGCGCCAAGAGAACTGACGTCGAAACAAAATTATCACAACTGACACAACGAGAACGGCAGATCATGGACTTGTTAGTAACTGGCAAACCCAATAAAGTAATCGCTTATGAACTCGGAATCAACCAGAAGACAGTTGATTTTCATCGTGCCAATATTCTTGAGAAAATGAGAGTTGATTCCGTCGTTGAACTCGTGAGATTCACTCTCAACACCCAGCAGACCCAGTAAAACACTGGCCTGAGCAAGATAATCACCAGTTCCATATCGCTCGTACTGGGAAAAGACTGGTTTCAGTGAGAACACTTCTTATTAGCGCAATTGGCCGCAAGGACGATTCTATAGTTGAAGGTCAACTATGGTATCGGTGTGGATTTTCGCAATCAGCATGGATAGAGACAAAGGTTGTGTTATCAGCGTAAAACAGAAAGTAGTTAGCCTGTATTGGACTGTACCACCGCTTTCGTAGAAAATGAAGTGGCCCTCTGACGCGAAACATTGTGAAACAGGTGGTACTCTAAGTTCTGTGGGATAGTACTGCTGTCCGAATGAAACTGCAAAGGTGCTGTCAGAGCCCGCAGGACTTTGGACAGCAGTATCGTCCAGGGCACCACAGCCATCAAGAATAAGGAAAACACCAGGCTTAGCAATGCGAGAGACAGAGCCATTACTGCTTGTGGAGAGTCGTAAGATAGACGTAATGATGGTCCGGCATGCGCTAAAAGAGCTGGGTGTGCGAAATCCTCTAGTTCATGTGACAAATGGTAAGCAGGCCCTGGAATATCTGAAAGACACTGGCCAGGGAATACCATCCCTTATCCTGCTCGATCTAAATACGCCAAGGATCAACGGCATGGACCTGTTGAGAATTCTGAAAATAGACGAGCAATTGAAAGCGATTCCTGTTTTAATACTCGCCGATTTCAGTGAACAGCAGGATGTGAATAAAAACTTCGATCTTGGTGCTGCTGGCTATATAGTAAAGTCTGCCGTTCATCATAAGTTTATTGAAAAGATTAAAACAATCTACTCGTATTGGTCGTTAAGTGAATTGCCTAATGGGAGGTATCGTTAGCTATCCGAATTTGGAGTTGATACCGTCACGTCCTTCTTGGTCATTTCTATGATCGTTCCTTCCGGCTCGCAAAGTAACTTAGCAAAATTCCCAGTTCAAAAAGAAAATAAAGAGGGATCGCCAGGGTTACCTGGGATATCACATCTGGCGGTGTGACCATAGCCGCCACAATAAATATGCCCAGCAACACGTATTTTCTTGATTTTCTCAGAGAATCAATTGAGACAAGACCTGTCCTGTTCAAAAAAAAGATTGCTATTGGAGTCTGAAAGGCAACGCCAAAGACCAGCATTAACATTGTTACGAAAGATACGTAATTGGCAAAAGTAAAGTTAGACTGCACACCGAGCACTTTCTGGTTGAACTTTACAAGAAAGCCGAGAGTAATCGGAGCCACTACAAAAATAAAAAAAAGTGCGCCTGTAACAAACAGTATCGTGGAGAAAGGAACAGCGTAATACACATAGCGTCTTTCATGGTGGTGAAGTCCTGCAGCAACAAAAAGCCACAGATGATAAAAGACCCATGGTGAAGAGAGAATAAGACCTGAAATTAAGGCAATTTTTACATAGCTTATGAATCCATCGGCAGGAGCAAGCGTTTGCAGGCGGGCCTGTTCGCCCATAACGTCTATATAAGGTTTTTCTATAAAGGCTATTATTTTCGAGGCGAAGAAAAGGCAGATCACAAGGCCAAATACAATGCCAATCAATGCGCGAATGAGTCTTGTACGCAGCTCCTCAAGGTGGTCGCCTAGGCTCATGGTGGTTTCCGCGGGGTCGAATTTCTTTTTCGCATCGCGCATCTCAATTTGTAGGGTGGAATCTGAAGAGTCCGGCTATACACCGATTAGCTTTTGTTGTCGGAATCGTTTAGGCCAGCGGCGTCTTTGGTCTCGTTCACTACGTCATCTCTGAGTTGCCTTACATCATCTTCCAGCTTGTCTTTAGTTTCTTCGGCCTCGTGGATGCCTTTCTTAAACTCAGTGAGGCTTTTGCCAATACTTCGGGCGATTTCAGGTAGCCGTCTGCCGAAAATCAGCACCGCAACAATGAGGATGATAATCAACTCAAGCGGTCCAGGCGTCCAAAATCCCAGACATTGGAAATTTCCAGCCATCTTGATCTCCTTAACTTGTTTTGCAACAAAATTATAACACCACCCCAACTTCCCTGTCAACAAGCGGCAATCTATCAGAAATCTATATTATGCCACTGAACGCAAGATTGGTTTAATTTGGCATAGGAAAATAAAGCGGCAAAATACGTGCCAAGCACTCCTTGATTTCTGCTGCAAAACCGACCACCGTCAGAAAGGCTTAAGCCATGTTTCAGATTGATTTAGACTATCTGAAACAGTGAGTTCCGACTGATACGACTTTCACAGTATGGGGATTTTCCAGACCACATTTTAGGTGGTCTGGTATGCTGTGTTAAAGAGAAAAAATCGCACATCTATTTCGTGTAAGTGCTTTATTTACAAAGGCATATCTTGTGCCATAGGTGATTTTCCTTGCATTAATACTGTATTTTCGATTATAATTATGCCAACTTAGCCAAACGCAATTCGATGTCTGGCTTAGAGGTAGGGGAGATGATAAGATTTTATCACAATACGTGGATTCCTTTTATCATAACTAAAAGAAGGATTTTGATTTTAGCCATTGCGAGTTATCTTGCTTTGTGCTAATGGAATACTGTTTTTTGGAGCTCTTTTAGCCGCTTATTTCTAAGCGGTTTTTTTGTGCGCTTTTGTTCCCCTAAACATTTGACACCGACACGGCATCTGATTAACCTTATCCCCAACTTGATAGTCAGATGAGGGGATTCGTACAATGATTGTTGTTACCGGCGGAGCCGGCTTTATCGGCTCAGCATTGATTACGGCACTGAATAAAAGAGCAATTAGCGACATTCTTGTTGTCGACGAGTTGGGGTCGGACGAAAAGTGGAAGAACTTGCGGAACCTATCCTTTGCTGATTATATCGAGAAGGACGATTTCCTTGAATTGGTTATCGAGGATAAACTGACCGCTTGCATCGAAGCAATTTTTCATCTTGGGGCATGTACAAGCACAACAGAAACCAACGCTTCCTATCTTATCAAAAACAACTACGAGTATTCCAAGCTGCTGGCTCAATGGGCTACCAAGGCTAATATACGTTTCATTTATGCATCCAGTGCAGCCACGTATGGAGACGGGTCAGCAGGATTTAGCGATGATGAGGACAAAATCGATGAACTGAGACCTTTGAATATATATGGTTATTCCAAGCATATTTTTGATTTGTGGGCACGCCGGACAGGCCTTCTGAAAAGAATTGTAGGGCTAAAATACTTCAACGTATTCGGCCCCAACGAGTACCACAAGGCAGATATGCGAAGCTTTGTTATAAAGGCATTTGAACAGATACAAACCACGGAAAAGGTACGTTTATTCAAATCGTATAAGCCAGAATATGCCGACGGAGAGCAACTCAGGGATTTCATTTATGTAAAGGATGCGGTAGATATGACACTGTTCTTTCTGGATAATCCAAAGAAAGCCGGGCTGTTTAACATTGGAACCGGAAAGGCTCGCACATGGAACGATCTGGTAAAGGCGGTTTTTGCAGCTATAGGCAAAGAACCAAAAATCGAATACATCGAGATGCCTGAGGCTATTCGAAATCAATATCAGTACTTTACTCAGGCCGATATGGCCAAGCTTCGCAAAGTCGGCTATAACAAACAAACCACCCCACTCGAAGATGCAGTTCGGGATTATGTTCAGAATTACTTGCAGAAAGCGGGGTATTTAGCGCCCAAGTAATCAGATTTACCTTCGAGGTTAAGTTCAAGATGCCCTTTACGCCCTATCATTTTGGTCCGAGTTGTGCCATTGCCCTGGCCTTGAGACGATGGCTCGATATTCCGATCTTTGTCCTTGCCAACGTAGCGGTGGACATCGAGGTCTTGGTTATTATGATCTTCGACCTTGGCCATCCAGCACACCGATACTGCCATACGCTTCTGGGCGGGGCTGTTGTGGGAGTACTCCTGGCAATGCTGGCATATCCGTTCCGGCACTACTTCAAGAAATTGATGGGTCTATTCAGTTTGCCTTACGAAACCAGTTTTAAGAAAATGGTCATCTCCGGCATCCTCGGCGTTTGGCTGCACATCCTTATCGATGGAGCATATCACTTCGATGTCAACGTGTTCTGGCCTAATAAGACGATAAAGCTGTGGAGAGTCGTACAAAAATATGCTGACAAAAACAGAATTGAGGATATCTGTGTCCTTTTTTTCCTCGTTGCCGTCATCCTGTATGCAATCGCAATGGCATCTACCAAAAGACAAAATACCAATAAAAAAACAACGTAAAGATAATATAGCCAGATCTATCCATTTTCTATTTGCTGAGCTTGTTCTTGCCTGACCTCGACATGTCCCTTATAATCCAGCCGAGTATTTCTTACAGAGAAGACGATATGGCCGAAAATGTGACAAGACAAATTGAACTGCTTAAGCGTGGGACAGTTGAGATTTATACCGAAGCAGAATTAGCAGAGAAGCTCACAAGGGCAGCAAAGACAAACAGCCAACTGCGGGTCAAGCTCGGCCTTGATCCAACCAGTCCTGACATACACCTCGGCCATACAGTGGTGCTTAGGAAGATGCGGCATTTTCAGGACCTTGGGCACAAGGCAGTGCTTATCATCGGTGACTATACAGCTCGGGTTGGCGATCCCACTGGCCAAAGTACTACCCGACCAATACTCTCATCCGAACAGATCGAAGAGAACGCAAAGACCTATTTCGAGCAGGCGGGCAAAATCCTCGATACTTCCAAAGAGAAGCTGGAAATAAAATACAACAGCGAATGGCTGGGAAAACTGACGCTGATGGAGCTGATGCAACTTGCAGCCAAAAAGACCGTTGCGCAAATGCTTCAACGAGATAGCTTCAAGCAGCGCCTACAGGCTGACCAGGATGTATATACGCACGAATTTTTGTATCCATTGATGCAGGGCTACGATTCGGTTATGGTAAAAAGCGACGTTGAGCTGGGCGGCACCGACCAGACCTTCAATAACCTCGTTGGTAGAGACATTCAAAAAGCATACGGACAAAAACCACAAGTTGTTATTACTATGCCGATTCTTGTTGGCCTTGACGGCAAAGACAAGATGAGCAAATCGCTTGGCAACTATGTCGGTGTAACCGATGAGCCAAATGATATGTTCGGCAAAATAATGAGCATCTCCGATGATATGATGGACAATTATTTTACTCTCCTGACGGATATGCTGGCCAAAAAAATAGCTGACCTTGTCAATCCGGACGAAACTCATCCGAAGCAGGCAAAAGTTCTGCTTGCTAAAACAATCGTTACTCTATTCTATGATAAGAAGGCTGCTGAGGCTGCTGCCGCTCAATTTGAGAAGGTTTTCGCCCAGGGCCAACTGCCCGACGATATGCCACAAATACAGGTGTCTGCTGAGCCTGTTTCCGTTAAGCAGCTACTGCTTGTGTGCAAACTTGTCGAGACAGGCGGTGAAGCGAAGCGGATGATTGCGCAGTCTGCTGTATGTGTGAACGGCGAAAAGTTAGATGACCCGAATGCTCAAATTACGCCGGAAGATGGAATGGTCTTGCAGGTCGGCAAACGAAAATTCGCAAGATTAAAAGTGGGCTGTTAGTGCCCTCTATTTAGCCCCCCCAGTTTACTGGGGGGGATTCACCAACACGTCGTTTTCCCCCCTTTTGCAATTTAACTTGGTATCCAAATCTTCTTCGCATGCATCAATCAGTGTGTCAAGAACTTGTTGTCAGCAGCCCACTATATAGCCGGCGATTTCACCGCCGGTTAACACAGTATTTGATACGCATTACGCAATAATATCAAGTAATTCTGAGTCTTTCGAAGAGGATTGTTGCAGAACAAAAATCGCGTGCAATCGTCAATGTCCGCAGGTATAATATCGACCTATGAAGCTACCGAAATTAGAAAAACCTGACAAATATATTGGCCTGTATATTTTCGACTTCGGTGAGCACGTGGGCGTGGGATTCACTGCCCAGGAGGTGGCGGAGCTGCTGGAGAGCGAAAAATACAAGGATGGCAAGGTCTATAAAATCCACAGGGCCTATCCCGACGGCAAACTCGAACTAAAAGGCGTGCCGACACAAACCTTCCAGCTAGAAGCAGGAATGTTCTTTTACTCAAACGACCTTGGGACAGCTACAAAGGATTTCAAGCAGCTTATCAACTTAGCTGTGCAAACTGCACCGCCCTGCCGGGCTAAAGTGCATCTTACAAAATACTCTGATGAGAAGTTTGTGGTCGCAATGATATATCCAGATGAGTATGACGACGAAGTAAGCTCGTGGCTTTTAGAGGGCCGATACAAGACCACCGGAGCTGCTGAAGGCAGCGCAGGTGCAGTACAAAGATATTATGACCAAGCACCGGAGATTCTCGAGAGGCATCAATTATTCGGCAAATTCGAATATGAAAGCAGAACCGGCGAAGAACTGTTAGCTTCTGTGAAGTTGGCGGTCCAGAGATGACTTTAAGTAATCCGTGACCCATGACACGGGACACGAGCGACAGGTCACAAGTATGGCTGTTCACACTAAAATAAGTTCATTTCTTGGTTCCATTGCTGGATTTATTTTGTCGGTGTTTGGTGGTTCTGTACGTAGGCCAGACACCAATGACCTGAAGAATACCGAGTTCAAGGCAAGCACTCAGCGTATGGGAATTCGATTCACCGAGAGAATTAGAGATGCCTTTCGTATCAGGTGGTTAAAAAAGCGATAGTTTCATCAAAGCTTTGTGAGATTCCAAATCTCTATGCAAAAGCCTCATATTTATACCGTGCCTGGTAACGTGCCGACCCTTAGCCAGAGCGCTGTAGAGATTCTGCAGAGTAAATATCTGATTCGCGATGAAGACGGCAAGTGCATCGAGACTCCTGCTCAGCTTTTTAGTAGAGTGGCATCAGTAATTGCCGAGGCTGAAGCTAAATATGGTGTAAACAAAGACGAAATCAGGCAGTGGCACAAAAGGTTTTACAATCTGATGGCGTCGCTGAAGTTTCTGCCGAACTCCCCTGCTCTTATGAATGCCGGGCGAAGCGGCACACTCAGTGCCTGCTTCGTGCTGCCAATCGAAGACAGCACCGAAGCAATATTTGAAACGGTCAAACAGACTGCCCTGATACAAAAAGCAGGCGGAGGAACAGGGTTTTCATTCGATAAGCTCAGGCCCACAGGTGACCGCATTGCCTCAGGTGACGGCAAAACGTCAGGACCAGTAAGTTTCTGGCGTGTTTTTTATGATACAACCGATGCGCTTCAGCGAGGCTCTTTCAATCGTGGCGCAAATATGGGCATGATGAGCGTTGAGCACCCCGATATCTTAAAATTCCTACATGCTAAACAAAACGTGAAAGCCTTTACGAATTTCAACATTTCCGTAAAAATCGGTGATGATTGGATGAGAATGCTGAAAAAGTCCCCTGCTTCTTTACACATTGTCAGAAATCCTCGAACAAAGCAGCAGTATTTGCTGCCACGGTGTATTGGTATCACAGACTACTCAATAGGCGATTTATGGGCTTTGGGTGACAAGAAGAAAATGCCTGCCAAACGAGGACGAGATTTTTACACGATTGGTGACATCTGGAAGATGATTGTCAAATGTGCGCATAAGACCGGCGAGCCGGGAGTAGTTTTCATCGACAGCATCAACCGTGATAATCCCATTCCGACACTCGGGCCGATAGAAGCCACAAATCCATGTGGTGAACAGCCCCTGCTCGCGTATGAGGCGTGCACTTTGGGCAGCATCAATCTTACCAAATTCGTAAAAATTACCGACAACAAAGCTGAAGTTGATTGGGCGGAACTTGCCGCGACGGTCAAGATAGCCGTGCGTTTTCTGGACGATACTATCGATGTGTGCAATTATCCGGCCATAAATACCGCACGTCTGGCGCAGGCAAATCGCAAGATAGGACTGGGTGTTATGGGCTTTGCGGATTGTCTGTTTCTGCTCGGTATACCATACGATTCGCAGCAGGCGGTGAAGTTTGGCGAAGAGGTAATGAAGTTTGTAAATGAAAAAGCTCGCGAAGCGAGCAGCGAACTTGCCCATATGCGCGGGCCGTTTCCAAACTGGAACATCAGCATCTGGCGAGTGAAAAGAAATATGTGCGTGCGAAACGCTTCGATTACGTGTGTCGCACCAACAGGGACGATAAGTATTATCGCAGACTGTTCAGGTGGAATTGAGCCTGTATACTCACTCGTGTTTTTCCGCCAAAAGCCAGACGGCGGCAAAATGCTGTTTGTAAATCCCGTATTTAAGCAGGTAGCCGAAGCGGCAGGTTTATACAGCAAAAAACTCGAGCAAAAGATTGCCAAGATCGGCAGCATTCAGAAAATAGCCGAGCTGCCACTTGCTGTGCGCAGAGTCTTTCGGTGCGCCTATGATATGAAGCCAGAATGGCACGTCAGGATGCAGGCCGCATTTCAAAAACATTGCGATGCAGCGGTGAGTAAAACGATAAATTTTAATGAAAAGGCCAGCGCCAGTGCTATCGATAAAGCATTCAGGTTGGCGTATGAGCTAGGCTGCAAAGGAGTCACGGTTTACCGAAGACATAGTCGTCCCGATGAACCGATGTCTTTAAGTTAGAAAAAAATGCAGGACCTTGTGAGCGTATGCTAACACTGATTAACGCGAACAAAATGGTTCCTCCGATTGGACCGATTGGTCTGGATTATATTGCCGGCTATTCCAGAGACGCTGGAATCGAATCGGATTTGGTTGACCTATGCTTGATTGATGATACGGATACTGCGCTGCAGGAATACTTCTCCAGTCACAGCCCGGAACTGGTGGGGATTTCCTTCCGCAATGTTGACGACTGCTTCTGGCCGAGTGCCGAGTGGTTTGTCCCTGATTTGGCTGGGACGATCCAGAAAATACACAACCTGACAGATGCGCCGATTGTCGTCGGTGGAACTGGCTTTTCAATTTTTGCTCAGCGAATTGTTAAATATACCGACAGCGATTTTGGAATACGTGGTGATGGCGAACAGGCTATAGTTAGGCTTTATAAGGAGCTACGGGGAGCGAAAAACTTTGGGAGTATAGCAGGACTAATTTGGCGAGATAACAATGACATTCACAGTAACCCACCGGCTTGGCCGGAGCCACTATCGTTGCCGATAAGACGAGACGTGATTGATAATCGAGCATATTTTAACAAGGGCGGCCAGTGCGGCTTAGAAACGAAACGCGGCTGCAATCAGCGATGTATTTATTGCGCTGACCCATTGGCCAAGGGGACAGCGTTGAGATTGCGGGATCCTGCTGAAGTTGCCGACGAGGCTGAATCGCTTATTGCGCAAAAAATAGACGTTGTCCATCTGTGTGATTCCGAGTTCAATATTCCCCGTAGTCATGCCTATGCTGTTTGTGAGGAGTTTATTAGACGCTCAATTGCAGAGAATCTGCAATGGTATACTTACATGGCTATAGTGCCCTTTGATGCAGAGCTTGCTGCAATGATGAGAAAGGCCGGCTGCGTCGGTATCGATTTCACTGGTGATTCTGCCTGTCCCAAAATGTTGGAAAAATATCGCCAGCGGCATCGTAAAGATGACCTTGCTATAGCTGTACGCTTGTGCAAGGACAATGACATCCGAGTAATGATAGATTTACTTCTTGGAGGTCCAGGTGAGACGCCTGAGACAGTTGCTGAGACCATCGATTTCATAAAACAAATTGGGCCGGATTGTGTTGGTGTGCCTCTTGGAATCAGAATCTACCCCGATACTGAGATGGCAACTATCGTGGCAGGTGAAGGACCCTTAGAAAAAAATCCCAATATCCACTACAGGTACAACGGTCCTGTTGACTTTTTTAAGCCGACGTTTTACATATCCGAGTCTCTGGGGCAGCGGCCGGCAAAATTAGTGAGAGAGCTTATCGACAGTGACCAAAGATTCTTTGAGCCAATGGAGGAAGTCACTGATGAAGTCACGGTTGGATCTACCAAGACTGACCACAATTACAACGATAATACCGAGCTTGTAGAGGCAATTCAAAAAGGTGCGCGGGGAGCGTATTGGGATATCCTCTGCGATTTACGGAATAGCTGAAAAAGGAGGTCCAAAATGAGAAAAGTTATGATTCTAACTGTGCTATTGTGTTGTGCGGACCTTTGTTTTGCAGAAACGAATAACGATGCAAATCAAACAGGCAGCGAACAAAAACAACCTTCTTTGCGAGAGATGCTCTCTCGATTGAAGAGCAAACGTGAGGCAGAAGTTGCACCAAAACAAGAACAAAAGGACACGAAAGAAGCCAAACCGACCGATGTCTCGCAGGACAGCAGTGCCACATTGCAGAAGCGGGTTTCTCTGCTTGAGAAAAAGATTGCTCAGCTCGAGGCAAAAGTCAAAGCCCTGCAATCGTTGCCACCGGGCGGTGCATCTGCCGGTGACATAATAGGCTTTACAAAATCCAAGGATGGAAAATATGTTCTATCTGCCAACGGGGCAAAAATTGAAGTAGATTCTGTTGGTAATGTCTTTATTAAAGCGAATCTGAACATGACGCTCGAAGCGAACACGAACATGAACATCAAATCAGTGATGTTAAGGCTGAATAACGGAAATAGGCCGGTAGCCGGGCTTGGAGACACCGTTGTGGTCCCGAATGGAGCCGGCACCATAAATAAAGGCTCACCAACTGTATTTGTGCCGTGACCAGCTCATTACGCACAAAATATCCTAAAAGGTGCTCCTAATATGCTCATGCAAGAATAGCCTCATCCTGGTAGCCCGGAACATCGACGTCCCAGCCGAGTTTTTGTCTGACATAATCGGCGAAATGCAGCGCACTTTCGGCCTCACCGTGCACGACAAATAGCTTTTTCGGCGGTCGCTTCAAGCCACTTAACCATTGGATGAGCTCATCTTTGTCGGCGTGGGATGAAAAGCCATTTACTTTAGCTATCCTTGCATTGACAGGATATTCCTGCCCCAAGATTCTGACCTGCTTTTCGCCATCGACAATTCGCCTGCCAAGTGTACCGAGCGCCTGGTAACCAACGAACATTATCGTGCTCTCGGGTCTGGTTATATTGTTGACCAAGTGGTGCTTAACTCTCCCACCGGTGCACATCCCAGAGCCTGCTATTACCATTATAGTTCCCTTGATAAGGTTGATTGCCTTTGACTCTTTGGTCATCTCTACCATTTTCAGGCCCGGGAAGCTGAAAGGTGACTCATGTCTTCGCAAATGTTCGGTCATTTCTTTGTCGAACAGTTCGGGATGATGCTGGAAAACCTTCGTGATACTTGTAGCCATAGGGCTATCCAGAAAGACCATTATGTGAGGTATTTTATCTTCGAGCAGCAAGTCATTTACATAAAACAAAACCTCCTGTGACCGTTCGAGTGCAAAACTTGGCACGATAATATTTCCGCCGGCTCGCTTGGTTGAGTTAACTACTTCAGCGATTTCATTTTTCGTATCTTCCGGCCCTTGGTGGACTCTGTCACCGTATGTAGACTCAACGAGCATATAATCCGCTTCATCAACGAGCGTGGGATCGCGGACTATGGGTTTATGAGGCCGACCGACATCGCCTGAGAATAAAATGCTCCTTTCCTGGCCATTTTGCTGAACCTTAACCTTTATTATAGAAGACCCCAGGACGTGACCTGCATCACAAAAAATAGCCTCAATACCGTTTCCAATCGCCACAGGTTTCCTATACGTCACAGGCGAAAAGAGTGGAAAACATTCCTCAGCATCGGCTATTGTATAAAGCGGGACTTCTGGATATGGACCTTTGCGCCCTTCGCGCTCATGCCTTTTGCGCTTGTACTCAGCATCTTCTTCCTGCAGCTTTGCTGCATCGAGCAATATGATTCTCGCTATCTCAGACGTAGCGGCAGTGCAGTATATTTTGCCTTTGAATCCTTCCCGAACTAATTTTGGCAGCAGACCACAATGGTCCAAGTGAGCGTGAGTTAAAAGAACAGCATCTATACTTCCAGGCGGGATATCAAATGACTCCCAGTTTCTTGCCTTGAGGTCTCGTTCCTGGTAGAGCCCACAATCGACAAGAATTCTGGTGCCATTTACCTCCAAAAGGTGTCGTGAACCTGTAACATTCTGAGCGGCTCCAAGAAACCGTAATTTTATTTGCACCATTCACCTCTTTGTGACTATTATTCAGTATAGGAGCCCGATTCTAAGTTTCTGCTATTGGGGTGTCAAGCTAACAAAATTATTATACATTTCTTCGTTTAGACCAATACAGATATAATAAACTTTGTGGATAGTCACACTGTGACATGCGGTTGCCAGCGCAGCTAAACTGCTTTAGCAATGTCTCCCGTTTGCCCACACTGCAAAAGTGTCTTTTCTCACAAGGCTAGCCCAACAGAATCCTCATCTTTTTACTGCTCATAGCAAAATTCTTCTACACACTATGGCAGTGCGTTAAACACAGCGATAATCACTTTCGGAAATTCCCAAGCTATATTGAAATAATTTTAGATAACTTCTTTTATGCAAAGGTTTTACGACCAATCACTCCGGACGGAGCGTTCGTTGGCCCCACCAGTTCTTTCAGGATTGGTGCTCAACTGGGCGATTTAGCGACAAGAAATTCAAACAAACGTAGTTTTCTTCTTCGTTCGTGTTTGGAAATATACAGCGATATTTTTGGAATCCGCGGTTTTTTTGTGGAAAAATTGCTTGCCGTATCGAAGTCTTTGCTATATAGTGGCTTGCAGTAGTTCAGGAGCTTTAAATTGCTGATTTGTTTTTCACGATAGCCGTTGGACCCTTGATGCTAAAAGATACTGCTAAGATGATAGTTCGTCGATGGAATCTTTTTCTGAGGTTTTTGATTGTTTTGTTGTATTGCCAAACGGGCAAATTCGACGGACATTTGACTGCGGAGGGTGGTCATACCTATAGTTGTTCCTTTGTTTTTTGCTGAGGTGAGGTAGTCTATGGCGACAATTACAAAAAAAGAACTTATTGACCGGATTGCAGAGCGTACGCAAGCCAAAAGAGTCTCGGTCAAGCGGATCATTCAAGCATTCCTTGACGAGATAACGAAGGAACTATGTGTGAACAACAACCGTTTAGAGTTCCGGGACTTTGGCGTTTTTGAGACTCGAACGAGAGCCGCAAGAGTAGCCCAAAATCCCAAAACTCTTGAACGCGTTGAGGTGGCGGCGAAGCGTACAGTTAAGTTTAAGATGGGCAGGCTGATGAGAGAGCAGCTCAGTGCGCCTACCAGAGAGTCAGCGGAAGCAACAAGTTGATGTCAGCAACAAACCGTAACCTACAGTAAAAGGTAAGCTGAATTCCTCAGCCACAACTTTTAGCTTCAGCAACAAGTTGTGCGTGAGGGAGAGTTGTTGATAAAAGTTGGTTAAAAGGAGTTTTATATGTCAGAAGGAAAAGTTAAGTGGTTCAACCCAAGGAAAGGTTATGGGTTTATCGCTGCTGATGACGGTCGTGATGTTTTTGTGCACTACTCAGATATAACAGGTGATGGATACAGGACTCTTGTTGAGGGCGATCCAGTTAGTTTCGATATTGTTGAGGGCGAGAAGGGGCCACGGGCCGAAAATGTCATTCAAAAATCAGCTTCAAGTGCCGATAAAAGCTCTTGAAACGGCTTTGTCGTTTTATGTACAGGAGGAGATCACATAAAACTTCTGCTCTTCTCATGCCTAAGCGTACCCAACATAGTTCCAGAGAAATGATAACAATCGTAATTACTTGCTACTATATGATGGAAGGTTTGATGCCTACTTAGCGGGGCTTTCGATGATAATTACTGGTGAGCCAAAATCTGGGTTGGATTGTAACGTGCTTGTGTTGAACAAGCACTACATGGCTGTGCGCATTATTGGGGCGCGACGGGCATTTTCCTTGCTGTTTCGTGAACTTGCCGAAGTAGTCTCCTTTGAGCAGGGCGGATATTCCAATTATGACTTCGAGAGCTGGTGCGAAATAAGCCAGCTCAGACGAATGTTTGAGCCGGATGGACACGATTGGGTATCCACGGTAAATTTTTACATTGCTGTGCCGCGGATTATTCGGCTGCTGTTTTATGACCGACTGCCACAAAGCGATGTCAAGTTCAACCGCCGAAATCTTTTTGCTCGTGACAGAAACAGGTGCCAATACTGTGGAAAACGTTATCCAACAAGTGAACTATCTCTTGACCATATCATTCCCCGAGCTTTGGGCGGTAAATCAGTATGGCAAAATGTGGTCTGCGCCTGCACGAACTGCAATGCCAAAAAAGGTGGCCGAACGCCCAAACAGGCTGGACTAACTCTTATTCAAAAACCAATAAAGCCAAAACACAATCCGCTTCTCCACATACACCTGAGTCACCAACGCTACCGTAGTTGGAAGCAATTCCTCGACCACGCATACTGGTCTGTCGAACTAAAATAAACCCAGCAGATCCATTAAAACACAATTCCAAGTAATCGATATTCGATCAGAACTGCTTACTTTCTTAAGGAGGAGGTGGTGAAGGAGGTTCAACCACAATCACATCATTTAACCTTATATCCTCTGAAGAACTACCTATCATTAGCTCAAATGTCCCCGGTTCTACGACAAAACCTGACGTAGCAACATCATAAAAAGCTAATTCCTCAGCCGGTAAGGTAAATGCAACCATTTTTGTTTGCCCTGCCTGCAAGTTAATTCTTTCGAACCTCTTTAGTTCCTTGATGGGTCTTTCTACACTAGCAACAGTATCATGAATATATAATTGAACAACCTCATCGCCTTCGCGGCCACCAACATTTTGTACATCTACACTAATATTAACTGTTCCATCAGAAGTTATCGTGTTTGGCTCTATCTGAAGATTGCTATAGCTAAATTCCGTATAGCTTAATCCATGTCCGAATGGATATAGTGGCTGTTCTTCAAAGTACATATATGTTCTGCCTGCATTAATAACGTAATAATTGTTAAAGCTCGGCAACTGCTCGACAGACGCATAGAATGTCATAGGCAACCTACCCCCAGGATTGTAATCACCAAACAAGATGTCAGCGATGGCAGTACCACCAGCCTGGCCGGGATACCACGCCTCTATAATTGCCGGCACGTTCGCCTGTGTCCAGTTAATAGCTACGGGTGATCCATTTATTAATACTACTATTGTATTGGGATTCACATTGTAAACTGCTTTGATCAAATCTTCCTGAACACCGGGTAAATCTATGTCAGTTCGGTCGCGCCCCTCACTGGCCACGGTCAAATCTGTGCCCACAACAACAACTGCTACATCAGAACTTGATGCTATATCGACCGCTTCAGCAAAGCCCTCACTTAAATGGTCCCATTGCAAGTGCATCTCTGCATGAAGACTATTTTCATAGAACTTCATTAAAATATCATAATGTTGGCCAGCCTGAAGGTCCGCAAAGGCATAATATGTAGTCGTCGCATGGTCATGCCATTCGTTAATAAGCAATTCCCCATCTAAATAAAGACGAACACCATCATCTGTAGTTACTGCTAACTCATAGGCCTTAGTTTCGGGCGGCACTAACTTGCCCATCCAGCGAACTGAAAACTCGTCGCTGTTGATAGCTGGATCCGGCGAATCCTGGCCCCAGTTGAAATCGACCTGGTTGTCGATCCTAACCAACGACGGTGATCCCAATAGATTCTTATTATTAAAATACTCTCCCCTCAGACCATTCTCTCCGGGAGAACCTTCCGGTATCAAGTAATCAGATGGAATTGGTGCCACATTTAGCTCCCCTTGAATCTCGCAGCCCTGTGCATAAGAAACCGTGATACCCTGACCAGCCACTTTCCTCTGTATACCTTCAAGCGGATCTACTTGGATATTAGGCGTGCCGCTATAACCACCAAATACGCATCGATTTGCATTTGGTCCAATGACCGCGATGGAATTTATATTCTTTACATCCAGTGGTAATAGGCCGTTATTCTTCAACAGAACAATTGATTTATGCGCCGTTTCGAGAGCCAGCTCCCGGTGTGCCTGGCAATCAAGGCGTGAATCAGGTATAGATGTGTAAGGTACAACATCCGTTGGGTCAAATTCACCCAACCGAAACCTCGCCATAAACAATCGAGTAACTGCTTTATTAATATCAGCTTCTGAAAGTAATCCCTGCTGAACCGCCTGCAATAAATGATCTTGATATACGCTGCCACAATTAAGGTCGCACCCGGAAAGAACCCCCAATGCTGCCGCCCTCTCTGCAGTTGTAACATAATGATGATTAGCATAAATATCGCTAATAGCACCACAGTCAGAGACTACATATCCGTCAAAGCCCCATTCATTTCGAAGCACCTCGGTTAAAAGCGTATAATTACCGCAGCATGGCACTCCATTTAGCGCATTATATGCCCCCATTACAGACTGCGCTTTGCCCTCCATAACGCAGGCCTTAAAACCTGGCATATAATATTCTCTTAGGTCCCTGTCACCAACATTCGATGAGCTTGAATGCCGATTATATTCAGTATTATTAGCTATAAAATGTTTAGGAGTTGATACCGTCTTCAAATAAACAGGGTCGTCACCTTGCATACCCTTAACAAAGGCCACACCTATCCGAGAGACTAAATATGGGTCTTCGCCGTAGCTTTCTTCGTTTCTGCCCCATCTTGGGTCCCTGGCTATATTTATCGTGGGGCTCCAGTAAGTCAGTCCTTTACCGGTTGTATTATTCTTGATTCTCGCTTCATCGGAAATAACAGTAGCTACTTTGAATATTAGATTCGGGTCCCACGTACTGGCCAATGCTATCGCTTGTGGAAACGCCGTACAGCCAGAGGAAACTACTCCATGCAAAGCTTCATTCCACCACCCATATGCCGGTATACCCAAACGAGTAATTGCAGGTGAACTATTTCCCGTCTGCGATATTTTCTCTTCCAGTGTCATCGACGACACTAAAGCCGAAACTCGTTCAGCAAAATTTCCTATCCGTAAGATAACAATCGTAATTTCATCGCTAACAGAGAGCTCACCATCGTTTGCTGTAAGCCGCAGAACATAAGTTCCGGCCTCGTAAAAGGTAGCGGTGCTATCTTCAAACGATTCATCATCGAACGTTACCGTACTCGGCCCATCTACTGCCTCCCACAAAATCGTAACCGTCCCTGTCAGATATGGCAGACCATCGTCAATAATAGTGCCATCCAGACCCACCTCCGCACTACTAGCTTCTCCCATCAAGGCGACCACCTGGTCACTACCAGCATAAACCTTCGGCGGCAGGTTAATGTACGTCAGCCAATCACCAACTAATAGCAGTAAATCAAGCGAATCAACCTTGTTGTCCTCGTAAATATCACCTTGTAAAAGCGTTCCTTCATTCAGCCAATCTTCAGCTAATAACGAATAATCAAGTAGGTCAACCTTACAGTCCACATTAATATCGCCCGCCAGTGATTCTCCTCCACATGGCAAAATGAACGAAGCACCACCCAGGTCCCTTAGCTGGATGATCTCGCCATAGTTTAGCGCATAATCGAAGACAGCCACGTCGTCAATCAGGCCGTTCCAGTATCGTCCTTTATCTTGCGCATTTTCTCCGATATATACGTTGTAGCTATTGGTAGGTATATCCTCGGAAGAAGCCTTCGTTGCGTCAAGCGCCCCATCCACATATAAACGGATCACTTCACCATCATACTTTCCACAGACGTGGTGCCATTCGCCAGCCGACACATTAATATTTCCGTCGACAAGATTCACCCAAGGAGAACCACAAACGGCGAAATGGAATCGTCTTTCATCCTGGTAGGTTGAAATCCTCCATGCGCTGTCACCCTTGGAGACAATAGCCAGCCAGTCACTGGGGACACTCGTGATATTCACCCAGGCCGCAACCGTAATCTCATCGGTAATATCAAAGACCGAATCATTCCCACAATCTACGTAGTCGCCCTGGCCATTCAGCAATATTGCCTGCCCAAACACACCGGGCACATAGTATGGATTACCTTTTTCGGTACCGTGATTGGTACCGAAGCTATCAATAGCGTTGCCATTGAGCTCGTATAATGCTATCAATCCTGCATCAACTGGAGCTGTTGCCAGACCTACGACTAAAGCTAAAGAAAATAAAAAAACACGTTTACTTAACATGGTATTTCTCTATAAACCTGAAAATCTACACATCTCTATTATACCAGATAAAGCATTTCCCCCTTGGAAAATTATATATTCTGCCATTCATGACGAGTCATCGACCACAGATACCTCGATTCTGCGGCCCCCTGCTACGCCAATCAAGAGTACTTCTTCGGAAGATTGTTGCTCGGCTGACACCGACTTTAAAATAAAAATCGCATAAAAACTAACAAGGGGGTTATTGATAAATGATTGCTGATTATTGAACCTTACAGTAATATAATTCTCATCTACTACCGTAATGAAGTAGAGTGGGCTGATGAGGATGCGGTAGATGCAGCTTTTTCCAGGGAGGTAAACATGATGAGTGAAACAGCTTCGGCAATGGCTTCAAGCACATTGTGGTCCGGGATTTTAGACTACGAGCTTGTCAGAGGAAACCATATTTGGCGATTCGGCCTTGTGTTGCTCGCGATAATTGTCGCAATGATGGCTGGTCGAATCATCCAGTTCGCCATTAACAAATATGCCCAGCGAATGGCGGGAAAAAAAACAGAAAATCCGCTGTCGCTGATGCTGAAGGCCTTGGCTAATCCCACATACGTGGCCGTCTTTGCGATGGGGCTCTTTTTTGCCAAGCTCCCTCTGTTCTTTCACGATGAAGAAGGTATACGTCTTATCATAGGTGCCGGATGGACGACGATTGCCCGCGTCATTGTCGCCATCGCTGCAGCCTATGCACTATATCGCCTTGTTGACGTGGTGGAGTTCTATCTCAATCGCCTTGTTGGCAAAACCGAAACCAAGCTGGACGATATGCTTGTTCCCATTGTCCGTAAAGCGCTGCGAGTGACAATCGCAATAATAGCGTTACTTCTTATCAGCGAGCACATCCTGGGTCCAGGCAGAGTGAAGTCGCTGCTGTTAAGTGCCGGCGTAGGCGGTATCGCAATCGCTCTTGCAGCAAGGGAGACAATCGCCAATTTCTTTGGCTCGATTACCATTTTTACCGACCGACCATTTCAGATGGGTGAGCTTGTAAAGATTGGAGAGCACCTGGGACCTGTGGAGGAAGTGGGTATTAGAAGCACGAGGATACGCACGCTGCAGGGACACCTTGTGACGATACCAAATAGTGTGATTGCCAATTCCGCCGTTGAGAATCTTGGCAAACGCCCCTACATTCGCAGGACTTCAAATATTACGATCACTTATGACTCAGGCCATAAAAAAGCCAAAAGGGCCGTCGAGATTATAAAAGAGATTTTGGCCAAGGTGCCGGAAATAAACACAGATTCTGAAAAACCAACCAGGGTTTACTTTAGTGACTTCAACGACTGGTCGCTGAATATATATATGAGCTACTGGGTCAGACCGGCTGACTATTGGGTATACCACGAAGTGAACGAACGGGTGAATCTGGAAATAATGAAACGATTTGAAGCTGAACAAATCGAGTTTGCCTTCCCCAGCCAAACGCTTTACGTGAAAAAGGAGTAAAAGGCACTTGTGGCAGGATAAATGTTTGATCTCAGCAGCTATGGTGCTATCCGGCGTCGGTTGGAGCTAATAGTTATAGTACCGTTTCAACCCAAGGGAATCCGTATTTTGGGAATCTCAATTCTTCCCTTCCAAGACCTCTCGTATTCGCTGCCTCTGTCCCCTTTATCGGTGATGTTTAGAGTCCCCATAAGAAAGTACTTTTCGCGCCCCGTCTTTTCCAGTATCCAGCAGTCTGGTATTCCCAAATCAATCAAGGCAGCTTTGCCAGCTGGTATTCCAAGACCTCGCCGTGAGATGTTGAACGTAAGAGTGCTATCATGAGGAAGCACTATTTCACTCAAGGGCGCATAACAACCGTTATAAGAAGGGCCCATTGCACGGGGAATGGGGTTCCCTGCCTCATTAATAACGGCGAAGGTAATTTCAGCACCGGCCCAATCTATTCGAATCGGATTCGCCATGTCCGATACGTTCCTAAGTGCCAGATAGGTTGAGATAATCGGTGTATCGTTGATGACCTCCGACTTAACCACGGTGAGTCTTGCTTGAATGCCATTTACTGGCTCGGACCAGGAGGAGCCTTCCGATTTTGGCCGACACGCGAGACCCATTGTGACCAGAACAGTCAACAGAATAGACTCTCTAAGCATCGTATCCTCCAACGTTTGAGCTCAACCGGCCTACGCTTTCACCCGAGCGGCTGGCACGGGATCGGTAGGGTCTGCGATTATTCTGATTAAGAAGGAGGCTTTTTGAGTTCTTCAACCTTCGGCAGGTCTTTGAGTGAATTTAGGCCGAAGACTTCAAGGAATCTTTTTGTCGTGCCGTAGAGCATTGGCCTTCCCACAACTTCAGCTCTTCCGACAATCTTGACCAATCCCTTATACATGAGTCCTCGAAGTACCTCCCCAACCGCAACACCCCTTATGGCCTCGATATCAGCCCGCAAAACAGGCTGTCTATATGCGATTACTGCGAGTGTCTCCAGTGCTGCAGGACTGAGCTTGCTATCGCTTCGGATGCGGATTAACCTCTTGAGCCAGTGGTTATAACAGCTCAGCGTAAGCATCTGATAACCGCCGGCAATCTGCTCGATCCTAAAGGCATTATTGTTCACACGATATCTCTCATTCAGATTGCCGATGCACTTGCGAATCTGTCTGACACCGCTCTCGACAAGACCAGCCAGATGTGACTCTGAAACTGGCTCATCGCTGGCAAATAAAACCGCTTCTATAACCGACTCAAGCGTTGGCTCATTCTCATCGCTAAGCTCACCTTCGCTACCATTTTCTTCGGTATACTGAACCTTCGATTCTTCTTCGAATCCATCTTTCTGCTCCATCCCTACCTCGATTGATACTTCCTTCTGTTCGTCTGTCATATATTCTTCCACTTAAATGGATCAGTATCTTTCCTGCTTATTGTGATTGTCACCGCTTTTAGCATTTTTTGCAATTGTTTTGCCAGTTTTTTCAATATAAACCGTTCGGAAATCGTATGGCTAAGGCATATACACGTTAGGTCTGCCTCCTGTGCTGCCAATGCCTGGTGATGCTTCAGCTCACCCGTCACATATAGGTCCGCTCCCGCTGCGATAACCTGATTGATAATCTTGCCACATGAGCCTGCACAGACTGCCGCTGTTTCCACTATTCCCCTCTTGTCGCCCACAAGACCTATAGCCTTTGCGCCGGTTTGCTTTTTAATTCGTGCTATTATCTCACCGACCTTCGCCGGTTTTGCGAGCTTTCCAATTCTGCCAAGCCCATACTTGCTGTCGGGCTTGTGGAGGCTGTAAATATCGAACGCCGGGGTTTCATACGGATGTGCTCTTTTCATCACAGCTACCACCGCGTTAAGTCGCTCTGCCGGAACAATAGTTTCAAATCTTACTTCCGGCACCTTTTCGAATCTCCCTTTTTTACCGATAGCAGGTCTTGCACCATCTAACGGTAAAAATGTCCCAGTGCCGGCAGTTTGAAAACTGCAATTGCTGTAGTTACCGATCGCGCCGGCACCGACCGAAAACAATGCGTCAGCAACTTTGCTCACTGCTTCAATCGGCACAAAAACCACAAGTTTATATTCGTCGCCACCCGGATAATCAACATAATCACCAATGGGCTTGCCATTGATAATTCCAACCATCTCAGCAAGGCCATCATTTACCCCCCCTGCCGCTGCATCCAGCGCAGTGTGTATGGAAAAGACCGCAATCCCGCTGCGAATCAATTCATACACGATATCACCCGGTCCTACCGTGGTAACATTTTTCAGACCATCCCAGATAACAGGATGATAACTTATGATAAGCTCCGCCCGAGTCTTTTTTGCCTCAGCAATCACAGCTTTTGTTACGTCAATCGTCAGTAAAATCCTGTTCACATTCTTGTCAGGATTGCCAACGAGCAATCCAACATTGTCCCACGGTTGCGCCAGCCCAAGCGGCGCTATCTGTGTGATAGCTGTTGCAACATCTTTAACTTTCATCTATCTGCTCTGCATTCATATTCAATCAATTCTGCAAACTTGTCTTGTAGAGTCTTTGTAACCCGACCCACCTTACCTTCGCCTACTGTGTGTTTCTCTACGGAAGTCACAGGCATAACCTGCATTATCACATTCGTTAGGAATATTTCATCCGCCTGCAATAAATCATTTATGTACAGGTCCTTTTCGACTAATTCTATGCTGCTTTTTACTGCAATCTCGCATACACTTTTTCTCGCCACGCCTGCAAGCAGCGGCGTTCTAATTGGGGGCGTAAGTAACGCTGAATCTTTCACCAGAAACACGTTGCTTATACATCCCTCAGCCAGACGATTATCCACAGTAAACCACAACGCTTCAGCGGCCTTTTTCTGATGTGCCCATTTCAACGCCAGCATGCGTGAAAAATAACTTGTTGTTTTGTGACCATATATCGGCTCACTTACATTTTGTCTGTATGGACACAATACAACCATAACGCCCTTCTTATAGTACTCCGATGTATAAGGCTGGAACTTCACGGCCGCAATGAGAAGCGTCGGCTTCCGCTGTTGCTCGTCTTCAGCCATTGGCCCGCCTGTCAACGTCAAGCGAAGCCTCGCATCGCTTAGTTTGTTAGCCTGGAGTACCTTGTATATAGCTCTGGATAGATATGTTCTGTCATACGGATTGTCTATCGAAAGGCTGTTCGCACTGAAAAACAAACGGTCCAAATGGTCTTTCAAACAAAAGACCACACCATTATGAGCCCGCATCGTCTCAAAAAGCCCCGCTCCATACAAAAATCCACTATCAGTCACGGATATATGGGCCCTGTTAATGTCGACGAGTCTGTCATTTAGAAAAACCTTTTCCATTATATTTAGCGTTTAGCGTACAGCGTTTAGCGTACAGGATGAAGCATTCTGTAAAGCATACTGTCAACTTCTTTTAAAAGTTTCTCCACGGCCTGGTCCTTGCCGATATATTTCAGATCTTTCGCTAATAAGTATTGCGTTTCTAATTCCAACAATGAACCATACGCAACAGCTAAAAACTGATCGTATTCTGCTTTGTGTTTTCTGCCGTAGCCTTCGGCTATATTAGAGGATATAGACACGGCTGCTCTTCTCATTTGCTGAGATAAACCATAGACTTCAGTTTTGGAAAGTCTTTCGTTAGTTTATATATTTCTAACACCAATTCGTAGCTTTTCTGCCAAACTATGAGGTCCTTAAACGACTTTGTTCTCATAACTGTACGCTACCCGCTATCCGCTGTACGCTGCTTATTCCTGCCAATAGTGCTCTGGCTTTTATAATTGTCTCCTCCCATTCGGCCTCTGGGTCCGAGTCTGCGACTATGCCGCCGCCGGTTTGTGCGAAGGCCTTTTGCCCCTTGATAATAATAGTCCGTATGGCAATATTCAAACAAACATTGCCATCCAGACCAATATATCCGATGCTTCCTGTGTAAACACCTCTCGTTGTCGGTTCGGTCTCATCAATTATCTCCATCGCGCGGATTTTCGGAGCACCGGTAATTGAGCCGCCAGGAAACATCGCCTTAATAATATCACAGAAAGTAACGTTACTGCGAATCCGTCCGCCAACAGTTGCCACGGCGTGAAAGACTGAAGGATATGCCTCGATCGTTCTCGGTTGAATTACATTGCGTGTTCCCGGCTTACAGATTCTGGCCACATCGTTGCGTTCGAGATCGATTATCATATTTAGTTCAGCCTTTTCCTTTTCGCTATGCAGAAGCGCATTAAAATTCTTCACATTGGCTCTTTTTGCGAAAGCATGGTTTTGTTCATTCCCGCAAAGCCGGCGCCTTGTACCCTTGATGGGTTTGGTCCGGAGAAAATCACCGACTAATGTTATGAACATTTCAGGTGAGGCACTTACTATATGATGGCTTCCATTGTCGATGTAAGCTGCATAACCGCTTGCGTTGTAGTAATTCTGCCAATGATAAAGATCTATCGGCCTTGCATTGTAATCACATTCAAATCGCTGTGAGAAATTAATCTGATAAACGTCACCATCATAAATGTAGCGTTTTATCTTCCGAAGCATCTGAACATAGTAAGGTTTGTCCATGTTGCATCGAATCTGTGAGAAATCTATGTTCTCAAGATCAGCACTCATAGGACGTAGCAGATTGGTTCGTTTGGCCTGAGCGAGCAGTTGCTCCATAGAAGACAATTTTCGTTCAACTTTTTCTGATTCGTTCGGCAACTGCAGTGCAATTAACCAAAAAACGTCTTTCTGATGGTCATACGCTATGAGACGGTCATAAAAGCACAGTCGAATCATTGGCATTTTTAAATCATCTGCTGTTGTTTCCGGCAATTTTTCAATATACCTTCCAAGCTCATAGCTAAAGTATCCAATCCAGCCTCCGCAGAAGATTCCCTTTGGAAAACTATTTGCAGGATTTTGTTCCAATCGGTATTTATGGAGGGCTTGTTCAAGTTTTACAAATGGATTTTTCCCTCCTGGCGAAAATTCGAATACATCCAGAGGTTCAGCAGCCCAGTAACTGAATCCGTCAGCATTTGCCTTGGCTGAATTGCCGCCAAGAATTGACACTGATCTGAGTCCGGCAAATGTTTCGCTTAGAGCCGGCAAGTTAACATTGGCGCAGACTTTCTTGTAGTGTAATCGGCAAAGAGTAGAGCTATCAGCCTGGACAACGGTCCCTGTTGTCACTTTGTCCGTCCTGCCTCCAATTCTTTTATTATCTGCACGCCTGACGAAGTGCCTATTCTTTCTGCGCCCGCATTCAACATCATAAATGCCTGTTGCGCGGTTTTTATTCCACCAGCAGCCTTTATTTTACACTTCGGTGTTACTTCTTTCATTAGCTTAATGTCATCGTCCGTTGCATCCCCAGCCGAGTGATGCCTATCAAACATTCGCTCTTTGTTATTGGGCATTTCTGTATCAAGCTCGACTCTCGAACTTGGATTCAGAGCTAATTAGACTATAGTTACTACTGTATTGTCCTTACAATCGTTCCAGCCTTTGTTCTCTGTCGTAATTTTTTAATGCGTTAATCAGTTCCTCCATATCACCGTCTGTTATCTTATCAAGGCTATGAAGCGAAAGATTGATTCTGTGATCGGTAACACGATTTTGGGGGAAGTTATACGTTCTGATTTTCTGTGACCTGTCACCTGAACCGATCATAGTTTTACGTCGTGAATCTCGTTCTTCTCTTCTCTTGCTTTCATAATGTTCGTAGACTCTACTTCTTAGAATCCGCCAGGCTTTAGCACGATTTTTATGCTGGCTCTGCTCGTCCTGCATACTGACACTTATTCCAGTTGGGATATGTTCAAGCCTGATGGCGCTACTGACCTTATTGACATTCTGTCCACCTGGACCGCTGGCTCTGCTGACGTGCTCCACGACGTCTTCAGGTTTTATCTCAATATCCAGCTCCTTCGGTTCAGGCAGTACTGCTACCGTTGCAGCAGAGGTGTGAATTCTGCCTTGAGCTTCTGTTTCGGGAACTCGCTGCACACGGTGCCCGCCACCTTCATAGCCCAGCTCCGACCAGACACTATGGCCCTTGATATTAAATATTACTTCGCGAAAACCACCCTTCTCTGAAGTGCTAAAATGAAGCGGCTCGACCTTCCATCCTCGATTATCAGCGTATTTCGTATACATATTGTATAGATCACGCGCAAACAAAGCGGCTTCCTCACCGCCGGTCCCTGCACGTATCTCCATTATGATTGAATTAATAGCCGCATCATCAGCCATCACAAGCGTAGTACGAACTTCCTCAAGCAGAGCGCTTTTTTTATCCTCAAGCCGTTTCAGCTCCTCTTCAGCCAATGCCCTGAAGTCTTGGTCAGCGGTGTTGTCATTCAGAATCTGCTCGGCATCTTCAATGCCTGCCACAGCATCTTTGTACTCACGATATTTTGCAACGATTGATTTAAGTTTGCCTTTTTCTTTAGATAGAGCTATTAGTTTATTAGAGTTACCAGCAGTAGCCGCATCAGCAATATGCCTGTCAATTTCTACGTAGCGCCGCTCGATTTCTTCTAACTTCGTAAGCAGACTTTCGTTTTGCTTGGCCATAACTTTTATCCGCTATTTGGGATGAATAACCACCCACAATATCATTCTATCATATAACGTTATTTATCCGGACGCTCAGAAATAGCAACGAGCTCCAATCCCATTCATTCTGGGAATGGAGCCCGATTTTGTAGTGTTGAGAGTTAGTTAACTACTTGTGTTTATTATTTTTATTCTTTTTGACGTAGGTTGTGCCGTACTTCTTTTGGAAGCGCTCTATTCGGCCGGCAGTATCTACATACTTTTGCTTGCCGGTAAAGAACGGATGGCACATTGAGCATATTTCTGCGTGGATTTCTTTTGCGGTGCTCCGAGTCTCAAAAGTATTGCCGCATCCGCAGTGAACCACTACCTTGTTATATTGTGGATGTATCCCTTTCTTCATCGATAAAACTCCCATGAAGAACTTAAAAAACTCATTTTATCGATACCGGATATACATTTCAATAGGATTTTCTTTAAATTAGAATAAAAAGAAGTTTTGCCAAAGTCGGCACTTCCCCGAATATAAATCCCGTTTGACAGGGTCGAAACATTGACCGGCATATAAGGGATCGGTCATTTACTCACAGCAAGCTTTTTTTACCGTGTCTATACGACTTTTTGATCCACCTTGCTATAAAAGCTACACTGAAGCTGAAAAGCACAATTGCTGCAGGCTCCGGAACGCGCACTACTGCAGGCTGTTCAGCACACCAACCTGTCCGATCCGCTGCGCCGAGACAACTAGTCCAAATATTTACCACCGGTAAGGTGAATTCAGTAGCCCGCCAAAGATCAGTAGGCACCATAGCAACAGAGTTCACCACGTAATGGTCATCCAGCTGGTTGGATTCATCATTAAAACCACTCAAATTGAAATTTTCATTCTCTGCAGCCATGCTTTTATATGTTAGTATCAATGAATCATTAAGCTCAGCCACACTATTTTCGACAGACCATATAAAATCAAAATAATCTCTACATCCAAATGCAAGCTGCAATCTGCCCATCGTCCAACCAGAGTCGTCTTTGTGATGGAAGAGACGTATGTTGTCAAATCCGCCTCGAGCAATTACGCCTCCATCTACATAGACAAAGGTGTCGCTGGTGCCTTGCCGTATCGATTCAACTTCACCGACATAATAAATGATGCTGTTGGGTATATACGATGGGCTGCCAGATGTATCATAGCCAGTCTCACGATTATCACTGTTCCAAACATAGATTTGTTTGTCCAGATACATAAGAATGTGGCAAATTTTATCGGTATTATCATTACTGCTAAAGTCCTCGTTCCAGGTTTTGCCCATAACTGCCGTGTTGGGCATACCAACCTGGGAACGATACCTTCCGTCCCACTCTGGATATGTTATTACGACTAACCAACCGGCATCGTCGTTGACCAGAAGAAAAGTAGAGGACTCGATAGAGTCAGAAGCTCTATCTAAGAATCTAATAGCATCCGATCCGCTCCCAACAGTATCGACACTGCTGTAACCGTTTCCAGATATGGTATCAAACTCAATCCTGTCCATAGAACCGTCCAAAACAAAAGACTGTACAACAGCATATCCAAGCGATCGGCCCATCCTGCTGAAGTCTGCTGGATGGCGATAAGCCCCATTGAGAAAAATGCTCAAGCCAGTTTTTTCGCTATCGACTACAATAGGATTGTAGTCACGAACACGTATAACCTGCGAATAAGCGAGTTGGCGAACAGCTTCGATAAAACTTCCATCAGACGGATTGCTCAAGCCAGTAAGATCAATAGCCTGGCTTTGGACAAGAGCGTGTCTATGTAAATATGGGAGTTTTTGATCGATTGCATCACTCGACTGTAGAGCCTCTCTAATAAGCATGTCGATATCACCGTCGATGACATTTCCATTGTTCGAATATTTCATAAATTGCTCAATTGTGCTTTCCATAAAGATATCCAAAAAGTCCAATATAGCAACTTGCTCTGGAACTATCAGATGCAATGTTGAAGTTAAAATCTCATGTCGATGCTTATCATCAGTGGACCAGGAAACAGTAATTTCCTTTGCTCTTTCGCTGGGATTAGTCGAGTTAGGATCGAGGTAGATCATCTCGCACTCAAGAGATGCGTACACTGGCCGGGCGATAACAACAACAAAAACCACCAAAATAAGGCTTAACCCTATCCTCCTCACGCGACCCATCCTCCGTGAAAGACCGCTACTCCTTTATAATTGCCAGTGACCAATTCGGCCGAACTTTAACAGGATTCTCACTACTGTCAAGCAAAAAAACACGGTCTTCCCAATATTATTTTAGGCCGATGCGACGATATCCTCGTTATTGTCTTAGACCTGTGCACAGCGTGGCTTTAGCTGTAAGAAAACGTTGTATTCCATCCCAAGGTTTTCTAAACTTCGACTTGACATTGGCCGACTACTCTGATATAAGATATTAAACATTTAGATTTAAAAGTTTTGGCGTATGATATGTATGGCATGAAACACGACAATCAGATCAAGTCGGCAGCAAATTCGGGGCGAAGAGTGCTTGTCCGCGACGAGGTTGCGCTGGCTGATATGATTATATCGATTATTGAGCAGAGATTGAAGCTGCCCTGAGAAAGGCAATTTTGAGCGGCTTGAAAGCCTTCCAGAGCAGTGAATTCTGGAAGGCTTTTTATGTTGGCTTTAGGAGTGAACTCTGATGACAGCAAATGTATTGATACGAGAAGCTACTTAGCAGGATGTGCCGGTGATTGTGGCACTTGGCATGGAGCTGATGGACTACCATAAGGCGCTCGATCCCATTTTTAGCCGAAAGGCTGATGCGGACAAAGCATTTGCTGAATTTATCAGTGAGAATATCTGCTGCGATGATGCCTGCGTGGTTGTGGCTCAAGTCGGCAGTGAAATTGTAGGTTATTGCCAGGTGAGGGTCTCGAAATACCCGCCTGTTCTTAAAATCGAGAAATTCGGTGAGTTAAACAACTGTTTTGTTAGAAAGGATATGCGCAGCAAAGGAATTGGACGCAAGCTTGTTGGAAGCATTCGTGAATGGTGTAGCAGTAAGGACCTGAGCCGAATCGAGGTTCGGCATTCAACGAAGAATCCGGACGCGGGTCATTTCTGGATGAAAATGGGATTTGAACCTTATTTGAAGACGTTATATACGGAGCCGTAGTTAAGTCGTTCGTGCGAAGTATGAGTTCAAACGGCGAACGGCATCGTAGTTGACATGATACAGGCCAAGGCTTAACATACAGCTTTTACTTGCCGCAATACTAACAAGGATTTTAGCTATGTCGGAAGATAAGAAGAAAGGTTATCGTGACACGTTGAATTTACCCAAGACGAGCTTTGCGATGAAGGCAAACCTTGTGCAGCGTGAGCCTCAGATGCGCAAGGAATGGATAAAGAAGGATATTTACGGCCAAATTCGAAAGGCTCGGCAAGGGGCGCCTTTGTACATATTGCACGATGGTCCGCCCTACGCCAACGGCGATATCCATATGGGAACCGTTCTAAACAAGGTTCTCAAAGATTTCGTCGTCAAGTACAAGACCATGACCGGTTACGATGTCCCTTACGTTCCTGGCTGGGATTGTCACGGATTACCTATAGAATCGAGGGTAATAGACCAGCTTGGTGAAAAGGCGCACCAGGTAAGTAAGCTCGAAATCCGCAAGCTCTGCAAACAATATGCGCGCAAGTATATCAAAGTACAAAGCAGGCAGTTCCAGGAATTGGGCGTGTTCGGTGATTTTGAGAATCCCTACCTGACGTTTAAGCCACAGTATGAGGCTGGGATATTGGAGGTCTTTGCGGAGCTGGTTGATAAAGGATTGGTATACAAGCAACTAAAACCTATTCACTGGTCGATTGGGTGCGAGACAGCGCTTGCGGAGGCTGAGCTGGAGTATAAAGACGTTTCATCACCAAGTATCTACGTGAATTTCCCGGTTGCAAGGGATAACGTTAGTAAATTGGTTGAACTCGGACTCGTGGAACAAGCAGAGACTGAGACTGCTAAGGCTTGCTTTATGATATGGACCACAACGCCGTGGACATTAGCAGCGAATCTGGCTGTTGCGGTACATCCATACCTGGACTATACGACGATAAGGTATGAAAAGAACGGACAGAAATATATCTCGGTCTTGATTGCGGACCGCATCGAGGCGGTTGTCGCTGCCGCGGGCTTGCAGGATGGTCAGTACTTCATCTCTGACAAAAAGGTTCATGGTACTGAGCTCGAAGGTTTGCGGTATGTACACCCGTTTGTACAGAAGAATCCGACCGACAAAAATGCGTACATGGTGATTCTGGCCGAGTATGTAACGACGGAAGATGGCACTGGTGTTGTTCATATTGCGCCGGGGCACGGTCTTGAGGATTATCTGTCGGGGCAGAAATACGACTTGGCGACGTATTCACCGGTAATGGATGACGGTCGATACGACGAGACAGTGCCTGACTGGCTTCGCGGCAGAAATGTTCTCGAAGTTGATGACATTGTTAACAAGTATCTGGATGATAACGGTCTTCTCTTTGCAAAGGGTGAGATAACGCACAGCTATCCGCATTGCTGGAGGAGCAAAGGGCCAGTGATTTTCAGAGCAACTGAACAATGGTTCATCAGCGTCGATAAAGAATTGCCTGATGTTGGAAAAAGTCTGCGTGACTTAGCATTGGAAAGTGTCAATCGTGTGAAGTGGATTCCTACATGGGGGCAGAAGCGAATAGAAGGAATGTTGGAATCGCGGCCGGACTGGTGCATTAGCAGACAAAGGAGCTGGGGGCTGCCGCTGCCTGTTTTCGTCAATCCCGCCGGGCAAGCTCTGCTTACCAAAGAGTCGGTTCTTGCTGTAGCCAAGTACATCGCTCAGCATGGTTCAGACAGTTGGTTTACAGATTCACCAAGGCAGATTCTCGGCGATGATTTCCTGCTGCCGGAAGGTTTTAAACTCGATGAGTTGCGAAAAGAGGAAAATATCTTTGATGTCTGGTTCGAGTCGGGATGTAGCTGGTACAGCGTGTGCGTCAAAGAGGCAAATTGGCCCGTACCTGTGGACCTTTATCTCGAAGGCTCAGATCAGCATCGAGGATGGTTTCAGCTATCACTTTTACCTGCGTTGGGAGCGACCGGCAAAGAGCCTTTCAAAAGTGTCCTTACGCACGGTTTTACCGTCGATGAGAAAGGAATGAAGCAGTCCAAATCACTTGGCAACTACGTCAACGCTCAGGATGAAGTAGCCAAGTACGGTGCAGATATTCTGCGGTTGTGGGTCGCCAGTGTCAATTATCAGGAAGATATACGCTGTAACGATGAGTTGGTCGGCAGAACACAAGATGCTTATAGAAAAATCAGGAATACACTGAAGTATTTGCTTGGCAACATCGATGACTTCGATCCAAGTCAGCATTCGGTTCCTTACGATAAAATGTTCGAGATAGACAAATGGGCGATGCAGCAACTGCAAAAGCTCGTTGTAGGCGTGATTGATGCGTACGAGAATTTTGTTTTCCATAAAGTTTTTTCGCTGTTATATAACTTCTGCACGGTTGAAATGAGCAGCATATATATGGATGTGCTCAAGGACAGAATGTATTGCGACACAGCAGAGAGCTTATCCCGACGCAGTGCGCAGACAGTAATGTATAAGACCCTCGACAGTCTTGTTAGAATGCTAGCACCGATTATTGTGCACACTGCAGAAGAAGCGTGGGCTGCAATGAAATTCCGATCACAAGAGACCGAAAGTGTTCATTTATCACTCATGCCGAAAGTCGATGATTCCATTGACCTTGAAAAAAACCAGCCAAAATGGCAAAGGCTCATGGAACTGCGCGATGAAGTCCTGCGAGTTCTGGAGGCATTGCGACGAGAGAAAAAAATCGCAAGCAACCAGGAGGCAAGCGTCACTATCTGCTGCAACGATGAAGATGCCACGCTTCTAAATGAGTTCGGACTGGAGCAGTTTGCGGCGCTCTGCATTGTCAGTGAGGTGAAACTACAAAAAACGACGGGAGAAACAAGCGTAGCTGCCCAAAAAAGCGATTACAACAAATGCCAGCGATGCTGGAACTATTGGCCAAGCGTCGGAGCCGACATCGACTATCCCGACCTGTGCAAGCGCTGTGTTGAAGTCGTTCGCCCCTGTTGAATTCATCACGACATTACTATTATTAATAGATTCGACAAGCTCACTATAAACTTGTAAAAGAGCTTTTCTACAGAGCGTACCGGACACCTCTGATTCTTATCCAAATTGGCTTTGATTGGGTTTATTTTCCTAAAGTCACCGGCGTGGTTCATCTTTATAATCCTTTTGCAAATAGTAGTTTACATTAATTCGGTCTTTTTGGAAATTGGCTTTGTTTTGCATAAATAGTTTCAATTTTCCCCTCTAATTTGCCTCATTTTGTAGTACTGACTTCACCATTTGGTGGATTTTTGCTCATTTTGTTGATTGGCGAAGATTTGTGATTCTGCGGCCATCAATAATCTCCCCCTAATTTACCCCGTTAGATAGGTGCAGCCGACATCTCACGGGGTGAACTCTAGATGGATTTTACTCTTTGGTATCTGCTAACTTTGATATGCTATACTCTTATTTACGAAATACACGATACGCGATACGCGTTACGATACATATTATACCCAAAAACGGCTAAAAAACAAGCAAAATCTTTTCTTGCCTGCCCTGAGCGCTAGTCGAAGGGATCCTCGATGCTCGAATTCTTTCTCTTGTCTCCAGCCAAAAAAGTGCCACCTGAGGGCGCAGGCGGACACCTTTAATTATCACCATTCAATATACGTAAAGCGCGTACGCGCTTTACGTATAAGTACTTTTATTTTTGGTTATTCAGAGCTGGACTAGAGAATAAGCTTTGCAGAATATGGATAAATAAAATAAGTCCTTAATATTTTTTTCCATTTAGGTCTATGTATAACGGTATCCTTTCATTATTCTTTCTCAAAAAGTACCCCCTATGGGGCAGGTGGTCACCTTTAATTCATAATTCACTGCATCTGTGCCAAGCAGACGAAGCGCAGTCAGTTAATGCGGTTGTTATTAAGTACTACATGAAATCTCGTGTTGTTCTCACATAAATAATACCTAAGATACTTAGGTATTGTGCAAACACCAATCCAACAAAAAGTCAGAAAATTTAACTTGATAATTCCCTGTGGCTTACCATGGGGTGAAGAAAAGAATGTTTCCTTATCAAATCCTTTAATATTCTGCGAATTATCGCAGGCTTCTTCATTTTCTATGTTCTTTATAATGCCTAAGATACTTAGGTATTCTTTGAAAAACAAGAAGGAAATCTTAAAAGTATTCGGTCCGCTAGGGGATGCCTCCCGATAGGGATCCCATAGGGATTACGGCATTGGCATTGAGAAACAGTCGAATAGCTTGATCAAATTCTGTCTCCTGTCTTCAGTCAAAAAAGTACCACCTGAAGTTGCAGGCGGACACCTTTAATTCCCCGATTTGGTGCGTAGGTCTCTCCCGAATCTCCGCGTAGAGACTGCCTCGAGTGCAGCCTAGGGATCCCATTCAAAATTAACAAGTTCCCTTCATTACCATTAATATTTTATTTAGAAAAATCTGTAATCAAGTCATGCCTAACATAGAATTCTTTAGTTCCTTCTTTTATATCAAAAAACTCATGAAGTTCTGGAATAATTGGTATAAATATCCTATTCTGTGTAATTATAGTTGTTGTCGGAATTGCCTTACCTCCCGTTGATTCCTCCGTCAACCTTTCCTTAAGTTCTATATCATAATACAAAGACAGATTATTTGATGCATGGGTAAATATGTATACTATCCTATGCATTCCCCAAATTATCTTGGTTGTATGTGGCTCAAAGAAAAAGTCCAATTGTCTTTTGTAAACTCTATCTGACACTCCTAAAAACATATTAAAGTCATTTAAGTGTGGATAGGATTTATTAGTTTTTAGAATCTTCTTTGTTGTATTGGTATCAGTTCGGTTTATTGGTGGGATAGCCAAATAAATATCAATATTTGTTTGATCATCTTCTTGTTGTTCAACAATGCTTGGGATTTCCTGCTCAACACTACCTACTTGACTTATACGAACAGATTGGGAATGTGTACGAGTAACGGTAGTAGATTTTTTCAGTAATTCAGGAAAGTCTACTTTACCTGAAACATAATCGCTTAGCAATGTTTCAAGCTCTCCTAAATCCGAGTATTCGTACTTATATAATTCTCTGTTTTTCATCAATATTTTGTGCAGGGCTTCTGCTCCCTGTTTCGTGGAAGATGGAACATACTGAGAAAACTTTTGATATAAGTGATTTCTAATAAAGTCTTTCACAAATCCACTGTATATTTCATATGCAGTATCATATGTTTTTAACACTTGTTGTACAGCGACTGATTCACGTGACAAATAAATATCCACCGTTCCATTTTTATATTCCACTATACTTGGTACTTTATGGCTAATTTCAGCTATACAAACTTTTGTATCTGCAATCAAATAATCCTCGTTTAATACATTTGTTATTCTAAGTACAAGTGAAGCCTCGGGAATACTTAACTCAGATCTATCAAAATGTTTAAGTATACTGGGCTTGTCTGGAACTTCTTCAATTTCTTTTTGCTTTAATATTTCATGTTGTATTTTCCTTCTGGGATTGTTTTGACTTAAATGTAAAAGGCAGGAATTCTCATTAGCAAAAGCCAATATTGTTTGTGTATCTCGACCACCATAATAATATACTTTTCTGTCATACATGCTTTTTGATACCTTTTCCAAGGATACCATTTCGTTAAATGGCTTGGCTTCAATTTTAATTTTACCTGCCAAATCATACCTTTTTCTGTTTGTTATATAATTCAAAAACAAAGGATTCATGTCGGCCACATCTTGTTTGCTAATAAATTCTGCAATTGCTTCTTCTATAATATTAACAATATGTGTTACAGCAGAAATACTTTCTCGACTCAACGCTTCTCTACCAGCAGTTGGATGTAAAATTGAAAGATTTGCAACACCTTCAAGATTGAAAATACTTGGAACGGGAATAGGAGCCAAACCAAAGGAATTTCTAAGTCCATATATACTCCCATTTCCTTGAACAAGTATGATATCTCCGTGAACCTCTTCATTTTGATATTTAATATTCTCAACGCTAGCTATAACCTGCCCAGATTTAGTGACAGTAAGCTTCAGGTTACAAAAAGTGCCATCTTTATTAATTTCTATAGCTTTAGAAGAAATTGTACTGTCCGGTAGTATTTGAATTATATCTATGTATTTTTTTTGGCTTAACAATTCTCCATTTATCCTAATGGGAACTTGAATATATTGAATATAAGGAGTTAAATAACTTTTTGATCCAGCAAAATCTAGAGACTGATTACTATCTAATTCTGCTGTTACAGTCGTTCCCGGTTCTCTTTGTTCACTTATAACCTTAAAATCGATACAATCTTCTGTTACAGAAAGTAAATCTCTTTCAGCATAGGTCTCAATTGTTTCATTTCCTTCATAGTGATGTGAAATTACTTTCATAGATTTGCAAACACCAAAATTTGCCATAGCACCAATACCAAATGTTCCAATTACTCCTGCACGCTTAGCTACTTCTGTATTCTTTCCACTTGATCCTGCTTTCCAAAAATTATTGCATATAATATCTATATTCATTCCAATGCCATTATCCACAATGGTAATCGCCTCGTCAGTGAGTGTTATGTCAATTTTAGGTTCAAATGAAGTAGCACCCATTACCTCACTTCGCATTAAGATAGCATCATAAGCATTCTGAATATTTTCTCTCATAAGTGCATATGGCGAATCATAAATATCATTGGAGAGTATTTCCAATACTCTCTTTACTTCAATTTGAAAAGATAGCTTATGTGTGTTGGCATCATTCATGACAAGTATCTTTCTATTTTAGCAATCAATTCCTTGACTGCAGGATCATTACTTTCTTTTATTGATGGATTCTTCATATATTTATCCATCATCTCTTTGTCCTTTAATTGCAATAGGCTATTCAATAAATAAACTGTCTCTTCGCTGTTCTTGGGAGGAAAAAAGACTTGGCAGACAGTATCGTCGTCATCGATTTGTAACAAGCTTTCCATAAGGAATTTTCGAACGAATGGATCGCTCAAATCATTCTTTAGAAGCCTCTTCTTTGCGTCTTCATATTTCTTCTCTTTCATCAACACTTCTATATCAACTAGGTCGGCGGTCGGTGTTGCCTTACGGGGCTTGGGTACAGTTGTAGTGAAGTTACTAACGTTCGTAGAGTCAATACTTGCTTGACACCATATCGGGTTATCTAAAGAAGACGTAGATGTCTTTTCTCTCGTATGTAGAGTAACATTCAGATGATCGTTACTGTCAGCGTCATCTTCTATCTCAACAATGCTGTATTGCTGGTTTTGACCAGTAGGAAGTTCTTTAGGTTCGCCACACAATGCTCCTGCGCTAAAAACAACAATTCTTTTTTGTTCAATTATATTGTTATATTCTCTTACAACCTCAGTTATATGCTGATGCCCGTGAAATCCTATCTCAATACCTGCATCTATAAAGTTCTTGAGTATGTTGTTGTTCATGTAGTTAGCATCATATGGTAATCCCTTGGTGTTGTGATGCCAGGCAGCCAACAACAGCCTTCCTTTTTTCGCCAGTTTTCTTAACTGTAGGTTTGAACTAGCTATACAATCGGGATGTATATCCCCTACTAAGTTTAGATGGTCAGTGTTATAACAGCTATTGTACCCAGCTATTGAAATTGCAAACTCCGGGAAGTCAAAAACGTCGTATCGTTTGTCCGGACTAAGAGAATAGCTCCTTTTTCCATTATAGAATTCACTATAGAAACGCGTAAATGCTTCAAATCTTTTGTTATAAGTTCTTTGATCTTTGACTTTGTAAAAAGAAAGATCACGCCATGACCACCTAATATTAGAGCGTTGGTTGATAGCTTGCGTTAAATATTCCGCTTTTACCTGCTTGTTTGAGTCAAAAATCTGCATACTGTCAATTTGCTCCATACTCTCTTTAGAATACTTCCAATCGACATCATGATTTCCTGGAACCAATACGATTCTATCTTTTTGGCCACCGAGAAATTCGTTAGCCAAATTGTTCAAGAATTCGATTGCTTCAGCATATTGTTGTTGAATTTCCTGATCTGAATTATCCTTGCTGGTCGATCCTCTTATGATATCTCCACATACAATTATGATATCTGGAGTCTGAATTAGCGGTTCTTCAGTTTTGGTGTACTTTTCCATGTCATTAAGTAAGGAAGTTAATAAGGAACTATTTGTTATAGTATGGTCTTTGCCTCGGTGTGAATCAGAAATGTGTAATATTGATACCTTTTTTCCCATATCAAATACTTTGTTTTTTTAGTATAATTGCTCTTTGTCCATTAAATAGTATATCCCAATCAAAGAAAGGTTTCCAATTTATAGCTGTTCATGGCCTGTAAAATGTTGATTATTTCGTATTTAGTACCTCGTGAAGCGTATATCAAATATCGCATCTCGTATCCTTCGACTGCCCCTTCGACTACGCTCAGGGCTACGGCTTATTCAGGGCAGGCTAAGAAAGTGTATCTCGTGTTGATTCCGCTCTGGGGGCTGTTTCTCTTTCAATGCGTATTATCGGCATAAAAGAAGAGCAAAATCAGAAAAATGATATGCGAAAGCGCAATACAGGACAGAGGACAGAAAACGGAAGGTACCGGGGCAAAAAGGCATAGATTCATCGTATGTATTTCGTATGGATTCCGCATTAGGTGCGGAATGACAGGAAACAAGCCATCCCCATCCCTAAGGGATGAGGCTGCCACCCTTCTCTTTTTTATTCGTGTCCTTTCGTGGCAATATTTTCCCGTGTAATCCGTGAAATCTGTAGAAATCTGGGGACAGCTTACTTATTTCTCCCTTTCATTGAGGTCTTTTCGTATCTCCCTTCGACTGTGCTCAGGACAAGCATGCGTGATGCATATTGCGTAAAGGCAAATACGCAATACGATATACGCAATACGCACTACGAATATAGCTGTTCACATGCTTTTTGATAAACTTCATCAACTGTTATGGTCTTGACGCTATGTTTGGGGTCGGTGCTTTTTATCTTAAGGCCCCTGCCGTAAGGTTCGCGTGCTACCATACATTCATCTCTTCCGTAGGGAGCTATTCTCGCAGGATTCGACCAGCTATACATCATGACCAAAGGTGTGCCTAAAGCTGCGGCGATATGGCCGGGGCCGGTGTCATTACTCACCACAAGCTTTGCCGACCTGAGCAAAGCTACCAACTCAGCGAGAGAAGTGCGTCCAGCAAGGTTTATGATTCGGGTCTCAGCGAGACTTCTGAGTCGCTCAATAGTATCACTCTCAAATGCGCTTCCTGTTGCAATAATGGGAAGGTGAAACTGTGACGAAATCCTGTCGGCCAGTATCGCAAAACGATCCGTCGGCCAACGTTTGTTATGGTCCGTTGAACCGGGCACAAAGACTATGTAATCGTCAGCTTCAATGCCATGACCTCTTAGCAACTCTGCAGCCGAGTCCTCAGCGTCAAGGTTCCGTGGCAGCACAAACTCAACCTGTAACTCCGAAGCTCCCATGGCCTGGACGATCTTGAGATAATGATCAACTACATGTATCCATTCGCTGCTCAGCGGTACTGTAGATGTGTAGAAAAGGATCGCCAGTTCTCGCGCGTTTGCCATTCCGAATCTTTTCTTGCAGCCAGATAGCCAGCCTAAAGAAGCTGTTCTGAAAAGTCCCTGGAGGTCGATAACGGCATCGAAGTGGGTTTTTCGCAATCGGCGAATCAGTGATATCAAGGCTCGGAAGGCACGTATGCTAAAATGAGCTTTTCCCAGAAGGACGCGATCGAAGATGAGTATTTCGTCGAGATGTGGATGGTCCTTCAGCAGCGGTGCGAATTCCGGCCTAATGAGCCAACTGATTTTCGCATCTGGAAAGTTCCGGCGTAACGCCGAAAGTGCCGGCAACGCCAGGACTATGTCACCCAGAGCGCTCGGCTTGATTATCAGGATATTCTTGAAATCCTCTGGCATAAAGAAAAGATTTTAAGCAAAAGCACAAAAGTAAGCAATTGATAATTGATGGTCAGCAATCAAGTGATTATCATCAACAATGAGCCTAAAAATTATGGAAAGGAGCTTGTTTAGTATGACCCGCAAAGGCAAATACATCTATGATTGGCCTCGGCCAATGGTTACAGTTGATGCTACTGTTTTCGCCATCATTAAAGGCAAAGCTAAATTGCTTCTGATTAAGCGTGGAAGAGAGCCGTTCAAGGGAAAATGGGCACTACCTGGTGGATTTGTGGAGATTGACGAGGAGCTTGAGGACGCTGTAGTCAGAGAGCTGGCTGAAGAAACAGGCCTGAAGAACGTCCGATTGGAGCAGATGCATACATTTGGTAGGTGCGGCAGAGATCCAAGAGGCAGGCAGATTACTATAGTATTTCTGGGTATAGCTGCTGCAAAAGAGCAAACAAAGCTAAAGGCCGGCGACGATGCGGCGCATGCACGCTGGTTTAACATAGAAAGGCTGCCAAAAGATATGGCATTTGACCACGATGAGGTATCTAAGTTCGCTATAAGAAAGCTAAAGCGCAAAAAGGTGTATCGATCGAATGTACAAGTGCGAGCTAAGACATATTAACTGATTTCCTCAGTTGATGGTTGAACATCCGCAGTTGTACATCAACGGCACCGAGGGCCCATTCGATATAGTGCAGTTTGTGAGCAGGCCTACGATGTCCTTCATTCATTAATCCTTGCCGAACCGTATTGAGGAATCTGGTTATTGTATGCTGGCCAATCTCTGTCGGCTCAGTAGCCCATTGTTTTAGTTCTTCGTATTGATGGCGCAGTCTTGGGTTGCTGGCTAATTGTTCTGCCGTCAAGAAGTCACCGGGATTATATGCTAATTGCAGGCCCTTGAGGCAGAAAATCAAAGGCTCATAGTTAGCTCTTTTCTCAAGACGAATAAATTTGTATTGCTGGACATAAGTCATTGCCTGAGCCGGAGGCCTGTTTGCAATCTCGTCACCCCCAAGATACCAGTTGCGCTTACCCGTGCGTGCAAAAACCAGTTCTTCGCCCTGTCGATATTGAGTTATCTCATCATAGCCCATCCGCGAAACCCACATTCCACCAGTGCCCTTGTACTCGGGACCACCTCCGAGCACCAGAAGACACTTAACAAAACCCAAAGGCAGAACCTTCTGTTTGCCAATCTGATTTTTGCGAAGCTGAAATGAAAGATGCAAGCTGTGCGGCTGGATGTCATAAAATTTGACTATTTCATGTATTAGTTGGTTAAGCAGCCAGGGATCTGCTGTTGCCGGCCGAGACAATTCTCCAGTAATGTTGAGACGTCCCGGTGCAAGCTCAAGGAAACCAGAACGGCGCTGCTGATCGGTAGAACCGCTATGGTCGTCAATATATCCACCGACTTTCCAAGACAAAACATCTAACTGAAAATCATGAAAATATTTAAAGCTGTCATATATGGGATCGGTTTTTTTTTGAATGCTTCTTTGCGGCTCAACTGCTGCAGGTCCCAGATTGCTTAGCTCGAGCTCAAATCCAAGTGGTACCAGGCCAGGCTGCAAATTCGAGCGAATGCGTTCCAAGTGCGACTCTGCAACAGGAGCATGAAAAATACTCTTTGCCGCACGGACTGCGTACTTGATATATTCAATTAAATCATGCTTTTCGTAAGGCATTGTTAGCAGACAATCCTTGACGACCATGCCGACTGTCTCGCTATTCGCATTTACTATCTGAAGAGCCGCAAGTAAACTCACCGATCGTTTAAAATATCTCTCCGAAATACGCATGTGCTCCAGCTCAAAACGGTACCGTGACCGAATTTGCTCTTCAAGCTGATTCAACAGTGTTTGCCTTATAACTAAAGCCAAATAGTTCTCGATGTGAGGTTTGGCCTTCGAATCATTATAAAGGTGTCTTATAGTAGGCCGAGGCCGGTCGAGTTCTCGCTCAATATAGTAATCACTAGGGCCATCAGCACGGTAATGACTCATAACAAGGTCACGTTCAGTTGTTCCGAGCAACTCCCGTTCTGCCTGACGTTCCAATTCAGCATCTGCTGTTCGGTCACCCGGCCGGGTACGTCTTTTGAGGAATTTTTCGATTTTCTTTCTTAGCCATAGTTCATGTATCAAATTTACATGAAATCTGTCACCGAAATGTTTCTGCATTGATTCGTGGCTTACCAGATATGCCTGAGCTTCGACGGGACCTTGTGCCGTGTTGACTCGCACCGTCTCTCTTATATAGCGTTTGCCCTCATACTTGTCGATTTCAGCCATTGCCTTGTCCGGTACGTCGTGGATGACGAATCCTTCGATTCTTGAGGATTGCGCGGGCACCGCATAATAGTAGACATTGTCCGGACTAACTCTTCGATGGTTCGGCAAAAATGCAGGCTCCGCAAACAACACCTTATCATTAACCTTTGAGGCTGTTTTAGTGAAGATCAAACCACTGACGGACTGGAAGACCCTACGGTCACGCAGCGAACCATAAATGAATAAGTTGAATTTTACCGGCGTCATATTTTTTCACGAGCCATCGGTTTTGCATTGTCTCTGGCAATTAACTCTCGGAGAGAATCTTCCTCCGCAGTTTGAACAATTCGCGAAAAGCACGAAAAATCACACGAAATTTTGCTCCTGTTTGCTTACCAGCTACCCTCGGATAATGGTGCACACCTCTCTGAGCAACGCGATAGCCCTTCCGAATGGCCCGAGCCAGGATTTCAGCATCGATTAGAGCCCCGGTGCTTGACAATTTAATATTATCAAAAATTTCTCTTTTGTACAATTTGAAAGCACAATCTATGTCGCGAATTTTCATGCCAAATAACAGACACACCAGCTTTGTCCAGCACCATCCGTTAATCTTGCGTATAAGACTATCCCGGCGATTTGTCCGATAGCAACTGACAATATTATACTGTTCCATTAACGGTAATAACGGGGGCATTTCGCCTATATCAAACTGCCCGTCACCGTCTGTGTAGAAAACCAGTTCTTTACTCGCTGTCCTGAACCCGGATTGCAAGGCCGCACCATAACCGAGGTTGGTTAGATGATGTACGACTTTTATCTTGTCATTGGAGACCGCAAGCTCATCAGCAATTTTTCCTGTGCCGTCCGAACTGCCATCGTTGACGATGATTATCTCGAAGTCTGCGGTAAGATTTGAAAGAATTGTATTCGCCTGCCGGACTAAACGGACCAAGTTATCCTGCTCGTTGTAACAGGGGAAAAAAACGCTAATAGAAACTGGTGCCTCGACGCTCAAATCAGCCCCAATTGCCGACGAGTTTCGTCTGGTCACAGGTCACCACCTTTTTTCTTCAGATATTCTAAGTCGCTCATTCAGTAATTTTTTTCTTTCAGCAGCATAGAAGCTGACAAGTTCTCTATCTCTCTGGTCCTCAGCAACCTTTTGCAAATAGAGACACGCTAAGCGTGCAGCTTCGGACCTTAGACGGTAGCCATGTCGTTTAGCCCAATCACTTCGATTGTCTCTAAATTCGTCAAAATATCCCTTACAGAAGGCGGTAATATCAGGCTTCAACTCGGCGAATCTTGCCGCGACGAGTATTATTTCCAGCATAGGAGCAGGCGATGGATTGAGCCTAAAGGCCTTAATGGCAGAATCAAGCCCTTGTTTTTTCGCCTCCACTGTGCGTTCATATACCAGATAGTAGTGAGCAAGAATAAGGTTTCTGGAAAAATCGTCTGGATAGATTGTTTTTCCGCTTTTTATGCCTTCGAAAAGTTCTCTTCCCTGATCTGTATTGCAATCAACGAAAAGTCTCTGCTTATTATTCATGAGGACAAGACGCTGGTTAGGATCATGTTCAAGAGATCTGACAAAAATACTATCGAACTGAGCTGCGGGCATTAAAGCAGTCCAGACGTTCCGATTGGAAAGCTCTTGGCTTATCGATTTGCCGATTTTGGCGTAATCCGATGCTGTTAAAATCTCATTCACGCCCTTTCTCATTACGCCCGCTTTCATTCTGGCACGCTGTACTATCTCATACCCAACCGAACCTGGCAGACCTCCGGTAATTACATACGTCCATACATCAAAAGCTTCACGATTGTAGGCGGCTTGCGCCCGACCATCCATGAATAGTTGAAGAGGTGTACGCCCAGTTTTCGGATCCGGCTGCTGCGCCCAGGCTATGAAGCCGCCCTCAGTCCAGTAGTTGAAGATTATACCTTTCAGTTTGTTATCTCGTATGAACTTGCCAGCGCAAAACGGCTTTGCATCTGAGGCTGTCATTCGCATAAAAACCGAGCAGAGCTTAGGGTCAGCAGGCCAAGCATCCAAATACACTCGCTTGATTTTGAGACCCCACCATGTACCGAAGAATGAGACTGCAGCGGCACCAGCGAGAATAAAAAATGTTCTTAGATTTTGCGGCATCGGTGAGACAAACAAGCGTTTGTTTTTACTGAGATTACGAGCTGCAGAGATAGAGCTCGCTATCTGATCGATGAATAACGCAATAAATGGGCAGGCTGCAATGGCTGCTACTGGAATAAATCGACGGGAGCGAATCGCCATATAGATTGTTAGCGCAGCGATGACCGTCAGTGGCAGATCAATTCTTGGTCGTTGATATTCTTCACCGTTTCCTGCACTACGCTTTTTGCGCTGAGCGAAGGACGAGGAAGTCACTATTTGAATAACAGCCCAAGTTGCAAGAGCAACCAATGCAAGGATGAACATTACAAGGAACGGTACGGCTGTTCCAACGGGATTATCCCATTCGAACGCTGGGTGCCATTCGTGGATGTCGCGCCAACGTTCAGCATGTTTACTGGCACTGATGACAAAAGTATGAGTGAGATTGGTCAGGTGAAAAGGATTAAGCAAGACCATTGCGAAGAAAGCAACGATGCCAGCAGTAATAGTATGATAAACGCCCTTCCAACCGATATTGACAAGCCTGTCTTTGGAGAAAATCAACATGATGTCCATGACAACCAACATAGCCAAAAACAGAAATGTAGGTAAAGTCGGTCCCCCTTTAGAAGCCACAAAATAAAAAAATGGCCAGGCGGATACATTGTATAGGATTGCAGTCCATCGCTTTGTGCAGTTAGTTAGCAAGTGCAAACCGATGAATGGTATAAGCATTATGAATTCATATATGTATCCACCATGGACATTGCACCAGAAAACAGCCAACGGAACAATGAACCATATATATAGAATATTACGGTATGTGGTTAGTACCAGGATAAACAGGAAAACTGCTACAAGCAAGTTCGAGAAACCTGCGGGCCGAACGTCAAAAAAGGACCTGCCAATGAACATCGTAAAACATGCGAACACCGCCGACAGTGTCGGATGGACGCCTAAGACTCTACCCGTGTAGTAAACACAAATCACGGCCAATATGTAAATAGCAACCTTCCATAGAACGAGCGCATTGAAGTAAGGATTCTTTTCAGAACCGAGAGTTGTTGAAAGCCAGTAAAAAATCACATGGGTCAACCAGTTCTGATTGATCCAGCCGGTGGGATGCCATCGCTTAACCGTCTCGAGCCCGACCTTGTCTGTGATCCATTGCGCCCATTTTGGCCAGCGTTTGATTTCTTCCGGTGTGGGACCGGGCTTATGTGAATTCGCGCTGAATGGTTCAACGGTATCCACGCCGTGTTTAACAAAGTGCCTGCCACAAGCCATTGCTACCCAAGTGTCTCCGGCCGCGACCATGTGTGTGCAGGCATGGAATGTAAATATTACCATGCCTACCCAGGCTAATATCATGGGCCAGCCAGACAAGGCATGTGTTCTGTTTGTACTTTTTATATCATCAGGCGTGACCGAGTTGTCTGCTTGAGGGCTGATTAAGACTTTGTTCTTCTTTGTCCTTACGCGCTTAGCCATTTTTCCAATCTGTCCAATCCTTTTGTTATCTGCTCGTGCGAGCAGGCAAAACTCAAACGTACGTTCTTATCACAACCAAACGGCAGGCCGGGAACAAGAGCGACATTGGCTTGTTCCAGCAGCGCCTTTGCAAAGTCCATGCTGCCATTTACTTGCGTACCATTAATATTTCGGCCATAGTGAGCTGAGACATCAGGGAAACAATAGAAAGCACCGGTCGGCTCGGGACATTCGATGCCGTCAATGCTGTTAAGACGCTCTGCCATATACTTACCTCGTCGTTCAAATTCCACCCTCATTTTCTCGATAGCCTCTTCGTCTGGTTCTTTTAAGGCAGTGATCGCAGAATATTGACCGAAAGTCACCGCGTTTGAAGTCATATGGGACTGCAGACGACCCATTGCCTTTATTACCTCAAGTGGACCAGCCGTATATCCAAGTCGCCAGCCGGTCATAGAAAACGCCTTGCTGAGTCCGTTCAGAGTCAAAGTTCGATTATAGGCATCTTCGCTTAAAGAGGCAAAGCTGACAAATTTCGTGTCACCATAGATAAGCTTCTCATAGATTTCATCTGACATTACTATCACCTTTGTTCCTTCAAGAACCGTCGCAATGTCTTTTAGCTCATCCGGCGTATACGTAAAGCCACCCGGATTGTTGGGTGAGTTAATTAATACCATCGCTGTTTTATCGTTGATAGCATTCTTAAGCTGTGCAGGTGTCATTTTATAACTGTTCTTCTTATTGGTCTGAACAATTTTAGCAGTTGCACCAGCTAACTTTATTGTTTCAGGATATGTCACCCAATATGGCACTGGTAGAATTACCTCATCTCCTGGGTCGAGCACAGCTTGCATTGCCTCATAGACGGAGTGTTTACCGCCAATATTGACGATGATTTGGTCAGGTGTGTATTTGAGGCCATTATCCTTCTGAAGTTTTTCAGCGATGGCGGTTCGCAGCTCTACTATGCCGGCTGCTGCGGTGTACTTTGTTTGGCCAGACTTGAGCGCTTTAATAGCTGCTTCCTTGATGTAATCAGGCGTATCAAAATCCGGCTCACCTGCACCAAAACCAACTACGTCCACGCCTTGGGCCTTTAATTCCTTAGCACGGGCTGTGACCGCTATCGTTGCTGAAGGTGGCACACTTTGAGCTCTTTTACTAATTTTCATCTAACCTTCACCTTTCTAAAACCGAGTTCTTTTAATAACAAACCGTATTATTAAAGAAAAAAGGATAAAGCAGGTCAAGACAATTAACCAGTTTGGCCTGCTGCAAACGAACAGATTAAACGACTGCTTGTGACTGCGCGTTGACAGTCAGTTTTACGACGGCTAATCTATCTGTATGAGTGACGTTCTGAAAATTGCAGCTGTTAGCCTGTTCAGTTGCTACATGATAGGCTGTGGTGCCTCTGAACAAAATAAACCTATTTGGGAACAAGTAAAAATCAGAGATATAGCCCCTCCCCACAATAGTGAAAAAGCAGGCACCCAAGAACCGGAAATGATCGGCTTTGATGTTTGCTTTTTTGAAGTGCCTGCAGAGAATATCAGTAATCTGGATAATGTCTGGCGGCTGTTGAATATCCAACCATTGCGATTCAGCAGCTATAAGGCATTCGTCGCTAACTTGTTTGCGGTTCGTTTTGGTCAAATACAATCGTTGAATGCAGTCGAGAGTGCGTTGATAAATATCGGTAGTCAAAAAGTGTTGACGATTTCGTTATTACTGCCTGACGGCCAATTAAACGATGTCACCATCAAAGGGTTGAACACTGAACAAGAAGTCCATTACACCGCAGCTGATGGTTCCACCGAAGAAGTAACTATTGGCCCAGGCATTTGCTCTTTTAGAATAAAGGCTGAGAAAATCCCCGGTTCAAGAGGCATCTGCAAGCTTTTTATTTATCCGGTGTTTACGATGCCTATGGCAATCGAGCCACCTCAAATAATGGCTCGCACAAGAACGCATGAGTTTTTATTCACATCCGTAGCCTTCGGATTGAAGGTCGGCGCCGGCGATTTTGTGCTTCTAGGACCGCAAAAATATGTGGCCGATCAGTCAACCTTGTGCGGTCTGTTCCTCGGCAAGCCTGAAGGTAATATGTTCTTCGACCAGGCCAAGCGCAAACCGCCTGAACACAAACCAGCCTTCAGAGTTCTTTTGATAATCTGCACCAGAATAGGTGACTAACTGTCTTATGCCAAATCCTACTGTTGTGCTAACTCGGTGTGCTGATTACAGCCAGAGCAAGGTCGCTGATGCGGTCGCCAAGCAATTCGAACTCCTCGGAGGTGCCGGTAAATTCATCAAGCGGGGTGATACCGTTTTGCTTAAACCCAATTTTATTGCTCCAAGGTCGCACAGATATGCTACTCAGACACATCCTGCTGTAATTCTTGAAGTTGCAAGGATTCTAAAAGACTTCGGGGCAAAGCCCTTTGTCGGGGATTCACCAGCCTGGAGCAATGTATATACCTGCGCAAGAGCACTGAGGTTAGAAGAATCCCTTAAAAAGTTATCCATTCCAATAAGGCAACTGAATAAGCCAAGGAGTTGCCACATAGGGAGAAAAAATACTAAAATCGGAATAAGTACGGTAGCCCTCGATGCAGATATCATTATAAATCTGCCAAAATTCAAATCCCATCAGCAATTGGTAGCGACATTCGCAGTCAAAAATATGTTTGGCTGTGTTAGCGGCAAGCGAAAGGCCCTTTGGCACTTTCGAAGAGGAAAAAAGGCGGAGGATTTTTGTGAACTGCTTATAGATGTATACCAGTACATGAAACCTGCCCTTACAATTATCGATGGTATTGAAGTGATGGATGGTCAGGGTCCGATTCGCGGCAGGACTCGGCCATTAGGGTGGCTAATCAGCGGAACCGATCCATTCGCCTGCGAGACTGTTTGCTGTAAATTGGTCAATATCAAGCCCAAAGACCTACCAATTATTAAAACAGCAAGACAACTGGGACTGGGCTATTCGGAAATCGAAGAAATTAAAATCTTAGGTGATGACTTTTCGCAGTGTGTATGTGCAGATTTTGAATTACCCAAGCTTATAGCTGTCAGGTTCTCATTTCTGCATGTCTGTAAAAGTATTTGTAAGCAGATATTTCTGCTGACCAGATCAACACTCAAAAAGGTGCCTTTGCGATCTAATACCAATTGTGAATAATTAATGCGCTTATTCGTGTCATTTCGAGCGAGCCGTAGGCGAGTCGAGAAATTTATTTGAACAGATTTCTCCACTACGCCCCAGTGCTTTCTTGCGAAAGCAAGAACAGGGGCTTCGGTCGAAATGACATAAGCGCAAATTTTAATCACAATTGGTATAACTCGGCGCGTGGCGGCAAGGCGACGTGAAGGAGAAACACAAGGCAGGCTTGTGAAAATTGACAGACCGAGTCTACTTTGCTAACATCGAGAGATATGCAAGCACAAGGCAATTCAACAAACATTCTTGGTATTGAAACCAGTTGCGATGAGACTGCAGCAGCGGTGGTTAAAGATGGACAGATCATCAAATCCTCCATAATAGCTTCGCAAACAAAACTCCACGAAAAATATGGCGGAGTTGTGCCGGAAATTGCCTCACGTGCACATATTGAAAATATCTACCCCGTAATAAGCGATGCAATGGAAAAGGCCCAAGTCGGTAAAAAAGATATTGATGCGATTGCGGTTGCGAATCAGCCTGGTTTAACGATTGCATTAGTTGTTGGTGTCACAGCCGCCAAGACACTTGCCTTTATGTGGGACAAACCTCTGATTGCGATCAACCACTTACATGCACATCTGCAATCCGCTTTGCTGGAAAATAATAACATAGAACTTCCAGCTGCTGCGCTTATTGTTTCAGGGGGGCACACAAGTTTGTATGATTACCGTTCGCCACTGGAGCCGCGCCTTTTGGGAGCCACAATTGACGATGCAGCGGGCGAGGCGTTTGACAAGGTCGCTACAATCCTGAAGCTGTCATATCCTGGTGGGCCGAGCATCGAAAAGATTGCTAAAAATGGCGATCCGAACGCCATAAAATTTCCGCGGTCTATGCTTAGTCGAGACTCGTTAGACTTTTCTTTCAGTGGCGTCAAAACCGCTGTGTTATACTACTGTCGCGGACAGGACATGAAAGGCGAAGACAAAGTCGATGTGATGAACGAACAGGAGATAGCTGATATCGCTGCCTCATTTCAGGCGGCTGTGATCAACGTTCTTGTAAAAAAGACGCAACGGGCTGCTAAAAAAATCGGCGCAAAGACAGTCCTGCTCGGCGGCGGTGTGGCGGCCAACAGCGAATTGAGGTCAACACTGCGGCAGATGTGTGAGTCAGCAAGACCTCCGTTAAAGCTTCTGACAGCGCCGAAGAAATACTGCACGGATAATGCTGTAATGGTGGCGGCGCTGGCGTATCATAAGTACAGGGGGGGGCTGTTTGCGGAATTATCACTTGAGCCGAAGCCTTCCGCGTGACCGAGGAGTCTTTTTGGGCCTGGCTGTATTATGGGTGCGAATGGAAGGAAGACGCGGCATATTCGAACAATCGCTGGGAGGGGAAGGTGTACATCGTTTATTTCGAAGATATGAAGAAAAAGTAAAAATTCGACTTTGGATTTGTGATTTTTGACGGAGGTGCATATATTGTTATGGTGATGATAACCAGCGAAACTTAGATGGAGATAGACATTGAAAGGCATATATAAGGCTCGCGGATTTTTGATGGCACCAGCGGTGATTTTTGCCTTACTCTGCACGTGGAATAAAACTGAGTATGAAGTTTATATTTTTGGGCTTGGTGGTCTTGTATTTTGTGTTGGTTGGTTTCTCAGAATATGGGCGCAGATTCATCTGCGCTATCGTCTGAAAGTTAAGACAGTCCTAACAACTACCGGGCCATATATGTACTGTCGCAACCCCATCTACGTTGGGAATACGCTGCTACTTGTGGGGCTTGTAATGATAAGTGAATTGGTTTGGTTTGTTCCGGTCATGCTTGTTTGGTGTATGGTTGTGTACAGCCTCACTGTTCGTTATGAGGAATCCAACCTACTCAAGAAGTATGGAGATGCCTACCTTGATTACCTCAACAGAGTGCCCAGATGGATACCGCACTTGAGGGTTTGGCGAAACACTGCTCTTATTCACAAAAAGGGATTCTTCATTGACAGCGTGTTTGCCGAGTTACATTGCCTCTTACTTCCTTTGCTATTTTTAGTTAAAAAGTTCCTATCTTGATTTTATCTTGTTTCACACTCAAAAGCTACCTTTCACATTGTGGTCAGAAGGCCGATTTCACACTCAATCAACCATGTTCACGAAGGTTGCCTGCCAGTAGTGGTCTCTGTGCGAGTGTTTTAACCGTAGCCTTGCCTTGCTGTCTATCGCGCACGGCACAGCATGACGGCTAACAGCTTGTTGATGATCACTAACACAAGTGCGCGAAGCTCTTGATAGAAGTAAGTATCATGGCATCCACGGATAAAAGAAAGCCGCTCTTTACATTTCAAAACGGTGTTGCACAGACAATGCGGTTATGGTAGCCTCTCTGGCGAATCATAAATATAAGGCCGGACTTTTCGCAGATTTATCTCTCGAGCCATAGTCTACCGGCTGAAAAATCGTGAATTGAGTCACGAATCACGAGACACAAACTACGAATTAAGGCAGGTTAATTATCCGAGCTGAGCAGCTAAAAGAACTTTTAGAGCGGGTCAAGGCAGGCGAACTGGACGTCGAAGATGCTGTTGAGAAACTGCGGCATTTGCCATTTGAAGATTTGGGTTTTGCGCGAGTAGATCATCATCGTCAAATCCGTCAAGGATTTCCAGAGGTCATTTACTGCCCTGGCAAGACTGCTGAACAAATCATTAAGATATTTGAGAGTCAAGCAGCGAAAGGCAATAATGTTCTTGCGACGAGAGCTGAACCGGAGGTTTTTGAAGCGCTCGCAGCAACAAAGAAATATCCCAAAGCGCAATACGAAAAACTTGCCAGAACGATTATCCTTGAGCAAAAAAAGTTGCCTTGCTCTAAAAGCATTTTGCCGATAGTTACAGCCGGCACAGCGGACATTCCTGTTGCCACAGAGGCAAAAGTCACTGCCGAGATTATGGGCCAGAGAACAGAACTGATTTGCGATGTTGGAGTAGCTGGCCTGCACAGATTATTCGATGATTTGCCTAAACTGCAAAAGGCCAACGTCATTATTGTTGTAGCAGGTATGGAAGGGGCATTAGCCAGTGTCGTTGGTGGCTTGGTGAGTTGTCCGGTAATTGCAGTGCCGACAAGCGTAGGTTATGGTTCAAGCTTTGAGGGACTTTCAGCACTGCTTACGATGCTAAACAGTTGCGCTTCCGGCGTCACCGTGGTCAATATCGACAATGGCTTTTCAGCAGCAGTTTCATCAACCTTAATAAACAGAAAAATAGAAGCGAATCAAAATAATATGGAGTAAATGAAGAAAAAGCCCATTGATGTCATTTCGAGCGGAGCACAGCGGAGTCGAGAAATCTACTTAAGTATTCCTACTCTATCAAGAATCTGAAATGAGTAAAATGCTGACCAATAAGACATTTTATGTCTATATTATAGCAAGCAAAACCGTAACCTTGTATGTGGGAATGACTAACAATATTAAAAGAAGAGTGTATGAGCATAAGTATCATTTGATTCCAGGTTTTACAGACAAATATAGGGTTGAACGGCTACTTTATGTTGAAACAGTAAATGATCCTGTTTCAGCTATTAAACGTGAGAAACAAATAAAAGCATGGAGGCGTGAAAAGAAGGTATCGCTTATCGATTCGATAAATCCTCAATGGAACGACCTGAGTCAGGATTGGTACGAATAACACTGATTGTAAATAATCAATGTTTCATTTCGAGCGGAGTGAAACGGAGCCGAGAAATTTGTTTTTTAATAGATTTCTCTGCTTCGGGTTGCTTCGCAGCCCTACGGTCGAAATGACAAAGACGCCACACTCCAGACACAAAACCAAAGACTAAGGACTTGATGGGGAACAGGTGCGATATCATCCCTTCCTCACAATTTCAGCAAAGCCGCTAACGTTCAGAATCAGTTGCCGGGCCGGCTGAGTGCTGGCCCAGTCAACTGCATACGTTGGTTAGGCGATGTTATTTATCTGAAATCAATTCCCGACTCTTTTTCTATTCGCTTGTCCCTCGTAGAGGCTGGCGTCACTCTATTCCGATGAACGCTGCAATCTTGCCGCGATCTCCCCATAACTCATTGACCCGGATGCTCTTACCCCCGAATGAAAACACCGGATCTCCTTCGACTTGTTCGTTGGCATTCTTCGGCGACGCAACAATAGCGATCAGCAGTCCGTAGATTACGTCAATCGGTAACACGAGTTCTCCGTCGAGCCCCGTCCGAATCACGGACTTGTCCGTAAACCGTAGGTTGTCGGGAAGTCTTGCCTCATGAACAGCCGTGCACCGCACGACATCATACAGCATTTCCAGCATCGTTCGTACAGCTATGCCGGGAGCTTTGGAATCGAGCCGTCGATACCTGAAGTTGATGGGTTGCGAGATACCGAACGACACCCAACCGATTTTGCTAATGATGGAGAGGTTCTGCTCCAAGAACTTGCAGCACGCTTTTTTATCCCCATCTGTCGGATATTCCAGCCGTGCAGTTGCCGACAGTGCAACACTCGCAGCTACAACCGCGTCTTCAAAGCGTTGCTTCGAGAGTTTTCTCATCGCGTCTGCTACTTGGCTTCCCACGCTCATAGTGTCGCTCCGTTCTCACGTACCATACACCTCACGGATGCTTCGGAAGATCAGAATGTTTGCATAGAAACGAAACAATATCCTCGGATTGCCCACTTTTTCTTTACCATCGCTTAACGCTGGAGTTAAGGCTCGCGGTCTACTGCGTCGCCTTCAGCCTCTTGTTGGGTCCTTTCTGGTCTTCTCGGTCAATGGTCCTCGGCAAACTCCATGCCACCCGTGTGCGGATTGATCCTGAGACGAGCGCCGTCTGTTGCGAACTCCATCTGTCCGGTGTGAGGATTCATTCGCAAGCGGGCACCGGGCTCCGCAAACTCCTGATCTGACCCGTGTGCGGGTTCATTTTCAACTGGGCTTGGTCAGTGGCGAATTCCATTTTGCCAGTGTGAGGGTTTATTCTTTGTTTCATTCCGTCTCTCCTCTTTTATCCCAACAATAAGCGGAACAAACATTATTATATACCTTCCGACCCCATCAACAGGATTTTTTGCGGTCTTCCGATTGCTTTTTGCTCCATAGAATAGAAAAGAACAACGGTCATTTCGACCGGAGTGATGCGTAGCATCACAAAGCGGAGAAATCTGATAAATTTTAATAGATTCCTCACTGCGTTCGGAATGACGACGGGGGGTTCTGAAAATTATCAGAGCTTCTAACGATTCTCTTGCTCGATGCTTTCCAATTAGAATAATTCTTTAATTAAATCGCCTTTGTCTATTTTGAAATGGATAGCTATGTCACTTAAAATGCTACTCAATGTACCTATTTTAAGGTATTTATGGGAAGGGATAGTGATGTGATGTTCGCCTTTCTCAGTAGTGGTAAGTCGTATGTGACTGCCGGTTTGCCGGGTTATTTCATAGCCGTATTTTTTAAGAAGTTTTGCGAGTTCTTCTCCGCTGATTTCCCGGGGAAGTTTCATATTGCTATTACTTCATCTTTTACTATGTGTAAGCGTACAATATGTGGTATTTCCTTTGCGTCAAAGTGGCATTTTATCGCATCTTTGACATTTTCTTTTAACTCGTCTAATGTTTCACCCTCGGTATAAATAGAGTAACCGAGAGATTTGGCGGTGTAACCACCCTCATCAGAATTTTCAACGATAAATATAATTTCACTCATAGGTCTTAATCTCTACGAAAACCAGCGGACCCTGTTACCGCTGATCCCAAACAAATTCTTCCCTTTACTTAAATAATTATAAACTTTCTTATCTTCTTGTCAAATCTTTTAAATCGAATCTTTCCATCACATTCAGCGCATCCTGATTGCCGGAAAGGAATTGTACCAATTACGGCATTCGATATTGACCATATCCTGCATTTTTTGTAATATACCGAACGAAACGAGCTTGTATGCAGATAATAGAAACAATTCCCAAGCTAAAGCCGCGAGCTATTGACGCTCACAAAGGCACTTTCGGCAAAGTTTGTATCATCGCAGGTAGTGTTGGTATGAGCGGTGCAGCGGCGCTGGCCGGCCGAGCCGCTCTGCGAGCAGGTGCGGGCTTGGTGCGGGTGGCAACTGCCAAAAACGCCCTGCCGATAGTCGCAGCGATAGACCCTTGCTATACGACCATTCCACTGCCTGAAGATACGGCAGGCCGAATAGGCTTAAGAGCCATCAACAACATTCTTGATGCGGTAGGTGAAAATGATGCTGTCGCGTTTGGGCCCGGTATAGGTATCAGTGGTGGCTTACAGTCAATAGTAGCCAAGCTTCTTGAACAGGAACGGCTCCCGTTGGTCATAGACGGCGACGGTTTGAATAACCTTAGTAAGCTGAAAAACTGGCCGAAGAGAACAAGGGCCGATGTAGTCCTGACGCCACATCCGGGTGAAATGAAAAGGCTTTGGTCCGGACTTATCAGGGAGCCATTGCCAAGCGAGCGGCAAGAGCAAGCTATCCAATTTGCGCAACGCACCAGTGCTATCGTTGTCTTAAAAGGCGCTGGGACTATCGTGACTGATGGTGACAAGGTCTATGTCAACAAGACCGGCAATCCAGGTATGGCGACAGGCGGATCAGGTGATGTATTAACTGGTGTTGTTACAGCCCTTATTGGCCAGGGCCTTAGCAATTTTGACGCGGCAGTCCTCAGTGTTTATGTCCATGGATTGGCGGGCGACATCGCTGCTGAAAAACTTGGGCAAATCAGCCTAATCGCCACTGATATTGCTGATGCATTATGCGAAGCTTTTAAGCGAACCTGTGCTTGATTTCACTGTCTGTTACATTTTAACATGTCGGTTAGAATCCAACGTAGAACACGGGGCTGAATATCTTCGTTTGTTTCAGTCGAGAATTGCCCGGCAGACGAGGATATTGTATTTGTGTCCAATTGTATTATCTTGCGGTAATCAACTATCCCGCTATAATGACCAGCGATTTTAACCATATACATCCGGGTACAATTACGCAAAGGAATAGTCATGGAATTCAATTTCCTCGACACATTAGTCTTTGTGGGCTTCGTAGTGGCGGTGATAAGTGTTGGTCTGTATAAGAGCCGACATGAGAAGACGGGCGAAGACTACTTTCTGGCAGGTCGCGGTTTGAAGTGGTGGCTGATCGGCTTTTCACTGATTGCGGCGAATATTTCTTCCGAGCAATTGGTGGGTATGAGCGGCAATGCAGCCAGCCACGTGGGTCTGGCTATTGCGAGCTACGAGTGGATGGCGGCTATAACGCTTGTGATTGTGGGCTTTGCGTTTCTGCCTTATTTTTTACGGGCTGGGATTTATACGATGCCGGAGTTTCTTGAGGTTCGTTACAACGGCACGGCCAGGACGATAATGGCCATAGCGACGTTGTTTATATATATGGTGCTTTTGGGATCAGTGACTTATTCCGGTGCACTGACGATTAACACCATGGCGGGGAAGATGGGATATAGCGTATCGATTGCCAATGCATCGTTGGTGATCGGTCTTATTGCTATGATCTACGTTGCGGCGGGCGGGCTGAAGGCCTGTGCGTGGGCGGATTTGATCCAGGGTAGCTCGCTGATTCTGGGCGGCGCTATTGTCATGTACTTTGCATTCAAGATGCTCGGCAGCGTAACGGAGGCGGCGAAGGTTGTGGATGTGTCGACGGGTGCAATCGAGATGGTTCCCTTGTCGAAGGGATCAGGGGCAATTGATCGATTCTGGGAATTGAACAGGGTGCGGATGAATATGTATCTGCCCAGTGACGATAAGGTGCTGCCCTGGACGGCGCTTCTTTTGGGTTTATGGATACCGAATTTTTATTACTGGGGACTGAACCAGTACATCACACAACGAACTCTGGCATCGGAGTCGCTTTCGGAAGGACAGAAGGGTATCGTTTTCGCGGCGTTTATGAAGCTGCTGATTCCATTCGTCGTTGTGATTCCGGGCATTATTGCCTTTAACCTTTATGCCAAGGATATGCAGGACCAGGCTGTGAAGGATAATGCAACGGTGATTGCGAAATATCTCAAGGTCAATCCAGAGACCAAGCTGGTGGAGGTAGTACAGGCACCGAATGACGAGACCATAGCCGACTGGCCAAAAGGCAGGTTTATGATAGCAATGTATCCGGATGAGGCGGCGATGAAAACCGTGACGGCAAGTAATCCATTTGTGCTTCCGCTTACGGATAAAAAACTTGCGGAATTAGAGGTCAAAGAATTTACGGTTTTCGAGTCCGACGATAAAGCATGGAAGACGGTATTTCCGGATCTGGCCGTCGAATTAGAAGAATATAATCAAAAAGTAACCGAGGCAGCGGACAGGGCCAGTGCAAATTTGAACAGTGAAAAGTTTATTGCCTACAAATATGATACGGCGCTTGGACAGTTGCTTAGCAGTGTTCTTCCTCAAAAGACGGGATTGGTGGGTTTTGTGCTGGCGGCGTTATTAGGGGCGATTGTCAGCTCCCTGGCGGCGATGCTGAACGCGGCTTCGACGATATTCACGATGGACGTTTTCAAAAAGTATATTAAGCCCGAGGCGTCACAAGGTACACTGGTTCTGCTTGGTCGTATATGTGTGGTTGTATTTTCCTTTATAGCAGTATTTCTTGCACCTCGGCTTGGCAATCCAAACATTAGAAACAGCATCTTTACAATCATACAGGAGAGCCAGGGTCTTATTTCGCCCGGTATTCTTGCGGTATTCGTATTTGGATTGATTGTACGCAAGGCACCGCCAGTCGCGGGTGTTGTGGGTCTGCTGACTAATATTGTCAGTTACGGCGGGATGTACCTTATGGGGCAGTACAAGATCGGGCCGGATATCCAGTTCCTTAACCGTATGGCAATCTGCTTCGGCCTTTGCCTTGTAGTTATGACAATCATTACAATGCTGAAACCACTGGCCCAGGCTATTGAGTTTAAACAGCAGACGAAGCTGGATTTGCGATCGTCGAAAGGAGCTATGATAGGCGGCGTTATAGTTATTGTGATAACGCTGATTCTTTATGTGCTGTTTAGCCCGATCGGATTGAGCAGGTAAGGAATAAAAGTGAACGTAGCGAATGATGTGCAGGCATTTGATGCTCTGAGACAATTAGCAAAGGAGCAAGGGCTGGACGTGTCCGGCGGTAAAGTGCGGAGGACATCGTCACGGTTTTGTTTGGGTGTTGAGCACGGTGACTACAATGGCACTGAATTATTCGGTGTAGGAACCGACCGCTTTATCTGGCTGGCATACAAACCTAACGGTACCAATCGAGTCAGGCTTTTCAGCGGAAACTTTCCTAATGATGGAGTCATTGATTTCGAAATGGGTAAAATACCGCAGCCAAAATCGGCACAGATCGCACAGACTTGGGGACGATTTCCATACGGCGTCGATTTTATTCTTGGACGGCAAGGATATAAAATCAAACAAGGAATAGATGGTGTCTTATATGGCAATATTCCAGGCGGAGGTATGAGTAGGTCCGCCTCGCTTACATTGAATCTTATTTTGTCACTTTTCGATGCAAATCAAATTGAGGTAGAAGATAAGATTAAGATTGTTGATTTGGCGCAGGCTGTAGAGAACGATTACATTGGTTCGCCTTGCGGAAAGCTCGACCAGACCATAATTCTATTTGCGCGCGAAGGAATGGGGACGCACTACAACCCTAAAGACCGCTCGATTAAATATGTTCCGATTGGCGAAGGCGCAACTGATTTTCGAATAGTTGTACTCGATACCGGCACTGACAGGCCGGGTCTGGAAAAATCAACTTATGCTGTTCGCCGAGCAGAGTGCGAGAAGCTCGTCTCACTGCTGAGAAAAGCCGGCTTTGAAATAACCTGCCTCGCGGACATAAAAGATGATGCAACCTATATAAAAATTCTCGACCAGTTTAGTAGCAGCCATCCCGATTTATGTGACAGGCTCAAGTATATCTTCCATGCACAGCAGAGATTCTATAAAATGATGGAAGCCTGGAAGGCCGGTGACATCGAGACCGTAGGAAAGATATTCAGACAGGATGGTATTGGGCTGCGGGACGATTATAGAATATCCGGTCCTGAGCTGGAAACAATGTGTGACATTGCTCGAACGGTGCCGGGTGTGCTTGGTGAGCGAATGCTTGGTGGAGGCGATAAGGGCGCATCAGGGGCCTTGGTACGAGCGGAAAGCGTCGAGGCTCTCAAAAATGCGGTGGATATTGCGTACCCACGAAGCCAGCCCGACTTTGCTGAAAAATACGCCGTCCACATCTGTAAGGTTATCGATGGTGTGCAAGTAGTTGATGGCTTACTGTGAGGACCTCGCTCTTGTATGAAAGATAAATATGCAGTCATCTTCGGGTAAAGGTCAATTTGACGCCACGGTCGCATCCAACAGGCAAGTCGGCGAGCGTTTTTACAAGCTCAGGCTTGTGTTCTCAGGACACGGTGCAGCGGCCTTTGCGAAGTTTGAGCCTGGACAATTCGCTCAGATAGACGTATCCAGTGCCGCCCTACCACCCAATGACCGTATACCAACGGAGCTAATGAACACAGCCAGGCGCGACATATTATTACGCAGGCCATTTAGCTTCGCCGATGTCACCCGTGACGGTGACAAGACCTCTGCCGAATTACTATATCGTGTCGTTGGTCCTGCAACTCTGCGGATGACAACGCTATCCAATGGCAATCTGGTCAATATCATTGGTCCTCTGGGAAAGGGATTTTCTATTTCACAAGGCAAAAAGACCGCGCTTTTAGTCATTGGCGGTATGGGGGCACCTCCTATCCTGCATTTGGCAAGAGTGCTTACGGCAGAGCACCATAATATTGAGGTCGAAGCTTTTGCAGGTGCCAAGACAGCAAAAGAACTACCATTTGAGGGCCGATTGGATGAAATATCCCGACAACTTGGGTTCTCAATACCAGAATTCGCCGAGTGCGGCATTAAATCTCAAGTAGCAACGGACGATGGCTCGGCCGGCCATGAAGGAGTTGTCACAGAACTACTCGAACGCTGGCTTGATATAAAGCCCGGCTTGTCCCCGGATGAGGCGATTATTTATGCCTGTGGTCCGGAGGCAATGTTAGCAAAGGTAGCTGAGATTGCCAGAGAAAGAGATATCGATTGCCAGGTCAGCATGGAAAGATTGATGGCCTGCGGCATTGGCGTCTGCCAGAGCTGCGCGGTGGAATGCCAAGTCGAAGGCTCGAATGAAACTGTTTACAAGTTGTGCTGCGAAGATGGCCCTGTATTCGACAGCGGGCAAGTAGTATTTCAGCTATGACAGAAAGTGTTGATATTTCGGTTGATTTTGCAGGATTGAAGTTAGCGAATCCGGTGTTCACGGCGTCGGGGACGTGCGGGTATGCCGATGAGTTGGCTGACTTTATAGATATAAATCAGCTCGGCGGATTTATTACTAAAAGTATCACCGTAAAGCCAAGAAAAGGTCATGCAACGCCGAGGATCGTTGAAACCGATTCGGGTATGCTTAATGCGATTGGACTGGCTAATGTAGGAGTAGATAAATTCATTGAAGAGAAACTGCCAGTTCTTCAAAAGCTAAAGCCCGCCATTTTTGTAAACGTGGCCGGCGATACTATCGAAGAATATGTAGCCGTCATCGAACGGCTTGCGAGAGAAAAAGCGATAGCGGGTTTTGAGCTAAATATTAGCTGTCCCAATGTGAAGCGAGGCAGCATAAGCTTCGGGCGGGACCCTGAGCAGGTAAGCGAAATTACGTCTACGGCAAAGTCGGCTGCCAGTGAAAAAATCCTGATGGTGAAGCTATCTCCGAATGTCACTGATATAGCTGAGATCGCTGCGGCAGCGGTGGAGGCAGGAGCAGATGCGCTGAGCCTTATCAATACTTTTACAGCAATGGCCATTGACATTGAGAGCCGTAAACCTTTCCTTGCTAATAGAACTGGCGGTCTGTCGGGGCCAGCTATAAAACCGATAGCAGTTTACTTGGTAAGCAGGGTTTACAAGGAAATTACAAGAGATAAGGGAATACCCATATTAGGCATGGGCGGAATCAGAAATATCTCAGATGCCATCGAATTTATCATCGCAGGGGCCTCAGCAGTTGCCATTGGTACGGCAAATTTTATCGAGCCGGCCTGTACACTACATATCATCGATGGAATAAAAGAATATTGCGACCGACACAACATCGCAGATATCAGAGAACTTGTCGGCTCGCTTTCTTAGCATAGCTGGCACACGTGCTTGCCAGGTAAACAGTTACTTCCACAGAATACTACAGGTCTTGCTTGACGTTTACGCCCAATTCGGTTATTTTTATCCCGATGTATACGAGAAACTCAAACGGTCCATGAATGCGCCGGGAAGACTAATGGAAACGCTCAGACTACTACGTGATTATTTTCCAACAGCCGTCTTTACCGGCAGGTGCCTTGTCTTTATAAGTGAAGACTGGCGCGTTGAACTGACCGAGCACAAGGACAGTGATTTCAGCAGATCAGATATCGAACCATCCATAATACGGGTCAAGATATTCAAAAAAGCTCTCGACGGCGAACTAATTCCGGGCCACTACGAAGACTTCCAACTCGCCCCGCTCGGTGAACTTGCAGAGCAGATTGAAAAGTATGTGCAAATGGCAATCGGCACCAATCTCAGAGAAAATGTCGAATAGATACTCTTTCAGGCATGTTTATTAAGTGTGGCTTTGGACCTAATACGGAGGCGATTAACACAACAAACTAATCAATGACTCATCCAGCGATTAAACAGATAGATGGGGGCGTGACCTTCATAGTCAAAGCCGTACCAGGCAGCAGCAAAACGGATATCTGTGGCTTGCTCGACCGCATGTTGAAGATTAAAATTGCAACGGCAGCAGAAAAGGGTAAAGCTAATCAGAGTCTGATTGAATGCTTAGCCGACCGGCTGGGTGTGAGAAAAAACGCAATAAGTTTATTATCTGGAAATACCAGTCCGGTTAAACACATACAGGTTCTGGGTATCTCGGCTGAGACCGCATCTGAGAAACTGGGCCTGAATCGTTTAAACCATTAGTTCAATATCTAAGAGCGCAGCCTTGCTACCACACAATCACGAAACCGACGAAACATCCTTAAAATACATGCTAAAGTTGGCCACTCCGATGGTTGTCACGACCATCTCGTTTACGATTATGCAGTTCGTCGACCGCTTTATGGTCTCCCGGCTGGGAACTGATGCCTTGGCTGCAATACTTCCCGCCGGGTATGTGAGCTTTTTGCCTGGCGGTTTTGCTATGGGTGCAATGGCAAGCCTAAATACATTCGTTAGTCAGAGTCTTGGACGAGGTTTAATAAAAGATTGCTCTAACTACTTCTGGCAGACAATATATATGGGCCTGGTATACTTTGCAATCGTTCTCGCAATTATGTGGCCGATCGCACCGTGGATATTCAGGATAATGGGCCACCCCCCTACCGTGGTGGGTATGGAAGTAATATATCTTCGGATTATGCTCTATACGAACATCGTGGCACTATTCAACTGGGCTGCAAGCCAGTTCTTTATGGGCATACACAGGCCTATAATTACGATGTGCGCATCACTGTGTGGTCAGGTTGTCAATATCATCGCTAATTATGTTCTTATCTTTGGCAAGTTTGGATTTCCAAGACTTGAAATCGCAGGCGCGGGCTGGGGTACATTTATCGGGATAACTGTTGGAGCAATCGTGAGCATGAGCGTATTTTTGAGTGGTGCAACGCACGCGAATTTCAGGTCTCGACACACACTCAACATCGATGTCAGCAAGATGCGGGACTTACTCAAGATCGGCCTACCAGCCGGGTTCGGATTGATGGTAAATGTTGCGTTGTGGGGAGTTATCTTATTCGGATTGGTTGGAAGATTCGGCAAAGAAGCCCTGGCAGCAACCAGCGCTGTTCTGTCGTATACAAGCCTCTCAATCATGCCAATCGTCGGTATAGGAGCAGCTCTGACAGCGGCAGTGGGTAAGGCGATCGGTCAGCATAGAAAGGAACTCGCAATCAAGCAGACCGGTCTCTGTCTGCGAATCACGATTGTCTACATGGGACTTGTTAGTGTTTGTTTTTTTGTCTTCAGACATACACTTATGACCTTCTGGTCTTCTGATGCAAAGGTAATCGATATTGGCGTTAATGTCCTTATCTGCGCCGCCATATACCAGGTCTTCCATGCTGCACGCATCATTTACGGCGGCTCACTGAGTGGGGCCGGAGATACGATATGGCTGGCGATTGTCTCAGCGGCTGGAGCAGCTGGAGTATTAGGGCTTGCAGGGCTGCTGGTCGTTATATTTATTCCATCTCTCGGTGCTCTGGGACCTTGGATTGCCGCTACAGTTAGCATAATTGCAGTCGGCCTGGCCAATCATTGGCGTTTCAAAAGCAACAAGTGGATGAGCATAGACTTGTTCAAGCACCGAGCACTTAATGTACCTGTTGAAACCGCTGTAGAGTAGCTTCTCGTTAGCCAGCCCTGCGGTCCTGATTCAACGAGGGGGCACACTGAGCCGTGGACTTTCTGTAAGTGTACAGCCGCACTTCGTGTCTATTATCAAACTATGGGAAAATGCAATCGTTGGTTGTTTAGATCAGGCGATTTTGTTATTATAATCTTGCGGTACACATAATAGAGAAGGGTATTTCTGACGATAAGAATCATGGAGCAGAATTGTTTAAAAAGCGTAGTATTTATGGGGTAGTAATGAAAAGTGTTTTTCGAGTGCTAATCTTTGTCCTAATTCTCTGGCCAAATGTCTCTTTTTGCCTGCAGAGACGACTGGCCAATGAAGGTAAGAGTGGCCTATATGTCAGATCAATCGAGGATGTGCTACGACTCAGACCCCAAGAAGTTGATCTTGCTACAGCTGCTTTGATCGTCTCTGAGCACTGGAGCGACCTCGTGCATGGACGGAGACATCTGGCGCAATTGGACGAGATGGCACGGGAGATACAAGACAGACTCATACGCCAGAAACTGCGAACAAACTTTAGGGCAATTCCAGTAATAAATCAGTATCTGTTCGATGAGCTGGGCTTTGAGTCCATCTCAGAGGCAAGCGACCCTAATGATTTGTTTCTACACACCGTTCTAAACAAAAAAAGGGGCTACTGCCTGAGTCTTTCAATTCTGTACCTTTCTCTGGGAGAACGACTTGGTCTGCCTTTATATGGAGTAGTCGTACCCGGACATTTCTTCATCAGATATGATAGCGGCACGGTACGCTTCAACATTGAGACCACCAGCAAAGGCGGAAATATTACTAATGCGCAGTACATAGAAAAGTTCAAAGTGCCCGAAAATAACAGTAAAAGCATCTATATGAAGAACCTCAATAAGATTCAAACATTGGGTTGCTTTTTCAATAATCTGGGTAATGTCTACAGTGACATCGACAATTTGGACTCTGCGCTTCTTGCACTGATCAGAGCCGTCGAGATAAACCCAACCCTATCCGAATCTCGAGCGAATTTAGGCAACGTATACCTTCGACAAGGACAGGTTAAAGACGCGATAGATGAATACAATGCAGCCTTAGAGAACAATCCAGAAGACCCGAAAACATATAACAACCTCGGGAACGCATATATGGAAAAGGGCTGGATCAACTATGCGATTTCCGCTTACACACAATCTCTTCAACTCGATCCGAATTTTATAGATGCCTATAGCAATCTTTCCATTGCTTATTGCGAGCAGTCCAGATTCAGCCAGGCAGCAACACAGTTAAAGCAGGCGCTCGCTCTCGAACCGCGAAATCCAGACCTGTATTGCCAATTGGGAAATATCTACGCCAAAATGAACAACTACAAACAGGCAATATCACAATACAAAAAGACCCTGGCAATCAAGCCGGATCTCGCCAAAGCCAATTATGGTCTGGGGCTGTGCTATAACAAGTTAGGCATGGCTAACGATGAGATTCAAGCTTACAAGAGGGCCCTAACTGTTGAGCCTGATATGCTGGCTGCACTGGCAGCCTTGGGTAACGCCTATTTCAGCGCAGAAGATTTTGCCAACGCTATCGAGCAATACAGAAAAGCCGTTCAGTTAAACCCTAATGATGCACTGATTTACTACAATCTCGGCGCAGCGCATTCGAACATTACCGATTACAAGCAAGCGGTAACTGAATATCTTAAGGCAATAGAACTTGATCCAGATATCGGCGATGCACATTACGGATTGGCATTCGGTTACTACATGCTAAAGAAATACGACCTTGCTTTCAAGCACATTAACATTGCAAAGAGATTAGGTGTAGATATCCCTAAAGACCAGTTCGATGCCATAAAAAGCAAAGTGCAGTAGCGCAAGGTTCAGTCGCTGTCCACGAAGACTCGTTAATGACAACGATTCAATATTCAACTTTAAAGAAAAACGTTGAAGCTATCACCATTTAAGCCTATATTATACCATTAACAGATAATGCAACATTCATGCCTTCGGTTAAGCAAGATGGGTAGTAACAGGAAAAAGGTTCTTGTTGCACTTAGTGGCGGTGTAGACAGCTCCACCAGCGCTGCGATGCTGCTCGAAGCGGGCTATAACTGTTCAGCAGCGTTTATTATTACCAACGATAACTATCAACAAGCCCAAGCAGGCGCCGAAAATATTGCCAAAAAACTGGGCATAAGATTTTATGTATTGGATCTGCGTGATGAATTTGAACAAATCCTCAATTATTTCTGCGATGAGTATGCAAAAGGGCGAACACCGAATCCATGCGTCATATGCAATAGAGATATCAAATTCGGCAGATTGTGGTATTTTGCTCAGGAAATAAATGCCGAGTATCTTGCCACCGGCCATTATGCCAGGGTGCTGAAACACAATGGTCAGATCGGATTGTATAAGGCATTATATGAATCTAAAGACCAATCCTATGCTTTATCAATGATTCGGAAAGACATCCTGCCTCACGTTATTTTTCCGATGGGTGACTATTCGAAAGACAAGACACGAGAAATGGCGTCTAAATTCGGCTTGGGTATACAGGATAAGTTGGAATCACAAGAAATCTGTTTCATACCCGATAACGACTATATCTCCGTGCTCGAGACCCTCCGTCCAAGGCTCGTTCATCAAGGAAAGATTATCGACAGAACTGGGGAAATCCTTGGCGAGCATAATGGCATCCATAGTTTCACAATTGGTCAACGACGAGGTCTGAAAGTTGCAATGGGCAAACCTTACTATGTTACAAAACTTGATGCTGAAAATAATACGGTTACGCTTGGTCCCAAAGAGGAACTCATGCACAAAAGCCTTCGGGCCACCAGCATTAATTGGCTGATGGATGAGCCGAAGTCAACTTTTATCGTAAGGGTAAAGATACGATATAATGACTTTGGTTCCTCCGCACAGGTTTACCCATCCGGCGACAATGCTGCTGTTGAGTTTGAGGAACCCAAGGCAGCAATAACACCGGGCCAACTTGCCGTTTTTTATGTTAATGAGAACGACAAAAGCCGAGTTATTGGCGGAGGATGGATTGAGAGTGTCGGGGATTAAACCGTGACATGTATACCGGGCTTTTTTATGCAGGCAAATGAAAATATTCTAAACTTACTTAGAGAAGAGAGCGTACAGGCTGAGCGAAATGCCCAACGAGGAATAATCCTGCAACCGGGCGCGATTGGTGACTGCGTACTAACATTACCCCTGGCCAGGTTTATGAAAGAGTCTCTTGGCCTGGGCACAATCGACATTATGGGGCATACTGAGTACATTGGCATTATGCCAGGCAGAACTTGTGTAGATAGCATTTGCTCCATCGATTCAGCAAATCTGCACCGCTTGTTTGTAAAGCCAGAAACATTTGACCTCGCCGATGGAGACTCTCTGATAAATGCCTTCTCGGCTTACGCCTGGATAGTGTCATTCCTGGGCGAACCAGGTGGAAGTTTTGAGCAAAATCTGATTTATACTGCCAACTGCAGCCATAGTGTAGAAGTGATGACGCTTTCGATGAAACCACCCAAGGATTTTCACCGACCACTGGCCGAATCTCATATAATCCAGTTCATTGACCAAAGTGGTCTGTCATTTGGAGATTGGGCCATTAATTGCGATGATATTCTGATAAAACAGACCCCGGCTGATACAGCTAAGGGCAGAGAACTTCTGGCGGAAGCCGGCGTTGATCTTTCAAAGAAACTTGTAATCATTCAGCCAGGCAGCGGAGGAGCAGACAAGTGCTGGCATCTGAACAATTTCTTATCTGTAGCCGGAAAGATCATTTCAAAAGGCTTCGAAGTAGTCTTTCTTTTCGGTCCTGCCGAACAAGCAAGATTTAGCAGTAGAGCATTGAAAAATATTTCCAAAACCACAACCTGTCTAACTGATCTATCGCTGACACAGGTGTTGGCAGTCCTAAGTTGTGCACACTGGTTTATCGGTAATGACAGCGGCATTACACATCTTGCAGCTGCGTCAGGCATCAGGACGTTGGTTGTTTTCGGACCAACCAACCCAAAAGTATATGCACCTATGGGGCCTGGAGTGAGAGTGTATGCACGTAACTCAAAAATTTTCTCCAAAAAGCCTTCCTTGACTTTACAGAATGAGCTGCTGGAAGCTTTCCCTTGACCAAATCAAGCTTCCTGTTATAATAATTAAATGCTTGATTATACTCAAGTTGGGGACGAAACTGTACCAGCTCCAAGCAAGTTAAAGGGACGTCCGGAGCTGAAAGTAAAAACCAAACACATCGTGATCGGAGAGGAGGCTGTTAGAGGGGGCAGCGTAAAAAAATAAGAACCCTTTTTTACGACTTTTTGTATGCAGACAAAAACTCTGGGAGAATTAGCTGAATATGTCGGTGGTCACGTTTGTGGCGATCCAAACGTCAAGATCAGCTCTGCCTCAACACTCGGCCGAGCAGGTGAGGGTGACATCAGCTTCTTGGTCAACCGCAAATATCAAAAGCAACTGCAAATAACCAAGGCAAGCGCAGTAATTGTAGGTACAGAGACAATCGATACCACTGTTCCCCTTTTAGTGGCTGATGATCCGTATTATGCCTTCATGCAGATTATTGTTTTGTTGCATGGCCATCGTAAGCACAAGAAAGTTGGAATCAGGCCTCAAGCTTCAATATCAGATAGCGCAAAAGTTGGGGCAGACTGCCACATTCATGATTTTGCGATAATTGCCGATGAAGCAAAAATTGGAGACTGCTGTATTATTTATCCATGTGCATACATCGGTCGAGGCGTGCAGATAGGTAACGATTGCGTGATATACTCCAACGTTACTATCTACGACAATTGCAAGATAGGCAATCGAGTAATTATAAACTCGAATTCAACAATCGGTACAGACGGCTTTGGATATGCCAGTCATAATGGAGCGCACCACAAGATACCACAAATTGGCAGTGTGGTTATAGAAGACGATGCAGAAATTGGAAGTTGTTGTGGAATCGAACGAGGCACACTTGGTGATACCATTATAAGCCAAGGCAGTAAGCTTGGTAACCTTGTCACAATAGGACATGGCGCAAAAATTGGTCCACACTGTTTGCTCGTGGCCCAGGCTGGAATCGCAGGTTCAGCCACGCTTGGACATCACTGCATTGTCGGTGGGCAGGTAAATGTTATAGGTCATGTAAATGTAGGAAATAATGTCACGATCGCGGCTCAGGCCGGTGTCATTAACAATATTCCCGATGGGCAAGTAGTGCTTGGAGCTCCTGCAATAGAGGCCGCCCAGGGCAAGCTTGCGTATAACATGATACAATACCTGCCTGAGATGCGTCAAAGTATACAAGACCTTCAGAACCAAATCAAACGACTAACTTCATCTGATGAAGGCAGAACATAGAAATCGGCTCAGCAATAGCGTCCCCATGATTTGTGGTCCATGAGCTAAGATAAAAATCACAGACTGCATAATACACAGTACAACAATATGGCAAAGAATTCAGATGTGCTTGGGCTAATTGCTGGCGAGGGTAGACTGCCATTTCTTGTGGCCGCCGGTGCTAAACGAGCGGGATTAAGAGTCGTCTGTGTCAGTTTAGGGGATACCGCTGAGAGCAGCCTGGCTGATGAGGTGGATGTTTTCTATAGGGTGGGAATTGCCCGGCCGGGAAGCTGGATCCGGAAATTTAAAAAACACAGTGTCGTCCGGGCGGTCATGGTTGGAAGAATTGACAAGTCACAAATTTTTGCACCCTGGCGTATTCCAAAATATCTGCCCGATTGGCGGGCATTTAGAATTTTCTACTGGCGGATGCATAGAAAAACCATGCTGACTGACTCTCTTCTGTGTGCTTTAGCTGATGAGCTGGCCAGCGGTGGTATAATTCTGGAGGATTCGATACAGTACTGCCAGGAACATCTCGCTTCAGTGGGCGTAATGACAACACGTCAGCCGAACACACGAGAGCAAGATGACATAGAATTTGGTTGGCCAATAGCTAAAAAACTCGGCGAGCTCGATATAGGTCAGGCAATCGCAGTAAAAGAAAAAGAAATCATCGCTGTCGAGGCAATAGAGGGCACGGCAGAGATGATTAAACGGGCAGGTAAGTTCTGCGAATCCGGAGATTGGACGCTTATAAAAACAGCTAAGCCAAACCAGGATATGCGATTTGACGTGCCCTGTGTGGGACCTGATACTATCAGGAGCATAGTTGAAAACAAAGGAGCATGTCTGGCTATAGAAGCAGAAAAGACAATTATCATTGACAAACCTGAGACAATAAAACTTGCTGACCAACTGGGCATCACTATTTTGGGTCGTTGAACTGACTTCGGTTAGTCCTTCATTCTGAAGTGAAGAATTGTATGGCTAAGTTATCCTTCCCGGTCTCCATACGTGCTAAGTCCGGCAGGTATATCGGCGTGTTTGACAGAGCACTCTGTGACGAGGCGCAGTCGATTGATTTCATAAAGCAGGTAGATACCCTAATAGATGAAGGACAGGTTCTAAAAAATGATGATAGTTGCTACGTATCCCACGTGGTGTGGAACGATAGGCACATAGTTATCAAGCGATACAACCATCAAGGATTTATCCATTCGCTGCGTCATACTTTGAAGAAATCCCGTGCACGTCGCGGATGGCGGAATGCAAATCTGCTTGCGAAACTACATATAGCTACACCGGTGCCCTTAGGGTACATCGAACATCACAAAGGATTTCTGTTGTGGAAGTCATATCTCGTGACAAGTTATATCAAAGGCCAAAGGCTACAAAATTTCCTCTCCGACGATAACGTGACCGGGGAAAGACGTGCGATTGTGACCCAACAGGCGATGGCGCTGCTTGATAAGATGGGAAAATACCGGATTACTCACGGCGACTTGAAGCACAAGAATATCTTGGTTGCGGATGATGGACCTGTTCTCGCTGATCTTGATGCGATGATAGCCCATAAATCCGTTCTGACCTACTGGTGGAGGCGACACAAAGATCTTACTCGTTTCGCCAACCAAGAAAAATGACGCAGCAACAAAGCTGACCGTCCCCGCAATAAACCTCTTGGCTCTCACCTTAAGTATTGCTGACTACGTCACGAAATGGTGTATATTACGTATCCATCTCTGGCGGTTCGAATTTGTAGCCGATTTCTCTTATTGTATGAATGAAAGTCGGATTGTGCGGGTCCGGTTCTATCTTACTGCGTAGCGTTGTTACAAAGCGATCGATGCTGCGCGAGCCAATAAAGCAATCATAACCCCAGGCTGCGTTCAGTATCTCGTCCCGCGTAAGTGCTCGCCCAGGCTTTTTGACGAAAAGCTCCAGCAGTCGGAACTCTTTTGGCGAGAGTTTCACTTCAACACCTTTGCACGTCAGCTTTCTTGATGGAATATCAAGCCGATAGTCTGCAAATTCATAAACATCTTGCCGCGTTTGCCTGCCTCGTCTGAGAAAGGCCTCCGTCCGAGCAAGCAGCTCCTTTATGCTAAAGGGCTTGGTGACATAATCATCTGCACCGAGATTCAAACCAAGCACGACGTCCGACTCCTCACCTTTTGCAGTCAGCATGATTATCGGCATGTCAAGATCTTCTTTGCGAACGAGTCTGCAAACCTCGTAGCCGTTTATCTTCGGCAGCATAATATCAAGAATAATCAGATCAGGCTTCTTGTTGATAGCGGTGCTCAATCCCTCCTCGCCATCAGCAGCGGTAAGTACACGATAACCCTGGAATTCAAAGTTGTCTTTTAAGCCACGCAGCATCGTGGCATCATCTTCAACTATCAAGACGGTTTCCATCTGCTCAGGATAGCTCAAACTTGTAGCTGCCTTTTCCTACATCATGCAAGAAGGTGGCATTGTTCGGGTCTTGTTCTATTTTACTCCGCAAATTATTTATAAATCGGTCTACATCCCGCAAAGAGAAAAAATGAGAGTAACCCCATACAGAATGTAGGATTTCTTCACGAGTCAGAGTATTTCCTGCTCTTTCAAGAAATAAACGTAACAGTCTGAATTCTCCAGGACTGAGTTTAATTTCTTTGCCACCGCGCTTAAAAGTACCATTAGTGACATTAAGTTGGCAATTACCGAACTCATACACCGGTGGCTCTTGAACTTGTCGGCGACGAAGAAGAGCCTGTGCCCGGGCCAGCAGCACCTTTATACTGAATGGCTTGGTAATATAATCATCAGCCCCGATATCCAAACCCAGAATTTGGTCCGACTCCTCTGTTTTGGCAGTCAGCATTATTATAGGCATTTGAAGGTTTCTCTCGCGAATAAGACTGCAAACCTCATAACCATTGATTTTGGGAAGCATAATATCCAAAATAATCAGATCAGGCTGCTCAGCCAGAGCAGCATTTAAGCCTTTTTCACCATCAGTGGCTGTTCTAACTTGATAACCCTTAAGCTTGAAATTGTCCTCCAGTCCACGCAGCATCGCAAAATTATCTTCAACAATCAATACACTTTTCATAGTATAATCCTTTCTACTTATATCTCAAGTAGCAATAGCCAATCTCACAGTGAAGGTACTTCCTTTGCCAGGTTTACTATCTACGAAGATTGCGCCTTTATGGGCGTTGATTATGAATTTTGCGATGCTAAGGCCAAGCCCACAGCCTTCTGCATGACGTGAGAGGGTTCGATCGGCTTGGTAAAATCGAGTGAATATCTTTTTAACAGCGCTTCGCGAGATACCTATACCCTTATCCGAAACGCTGTAGCAAACCGTGCCATTCTCAGCAAAAGCCCTCAGCATGATATGTTTTTCTTCGTGGGAATATTTATACGCATTGTCCAGAAGATTTACGAGCACAGTCACCATTGCATCGTGGTCTGCCAGCACATCCGGCAAGTTGTCATTTATATCTACGAGAAATTGACATCGACCATTCTCGAATTTCGTCCTGACCGCATCTACGGCGGCGTGTGCTATTGCTGCTGCGTCGGCTCGAACTATCCTGAAAGCCCGCTTGTTTCGCTCCATCCTCGAGAACGTCAGAAAATTTTCGATTAGTCTTGTGAGTCTTACATTTTCCTTTGAGACCAATTGCAGGTATTCGGTGGCCTGTTGCTGGTTTTTATAGTTTCCTTCGAGGATGGTATCGATAAGCAGACGAATTGATGCGAGAGGAGTTTTCAATTCGTGGGAAACAGTTGCTATGAAATCATTTTTAAGTTTATTTAGCTTTATCTGCCTGCTGACAATCCGCAGGGACATCAATCCGGCCGCAACCATCACGGCAACAGCCAGTAATCCAGCCCAGACATACACCACAACTTGTTTGCCGGCTGTTGTCTTAAGGATATCAGCATCCTTAAAATGAATTTCAATCTGCCAACTTGGAAAGAATTTTCCCAATGGGGCTTTTAAAAAAGCTGCTCTTTCCGGATTTTCTAAACCAGAGGCATACGTCCCAAAGTTATCTGTTATTCTGTAGGAGATGCCAAGCTCTTCCAAGTCATCTCCACATGAATCGAAATCCGAACTAAGTGACTGTGCTTTTTGTAACAGCACATATACTCTGCCACTATACTTGTAACACATTCCATAGACTGTCTCCGGAAATTGTAGCTTACGAAAGCTATCTTCCGGCCAGGACTCAAATAACACAGGGGGCTTTAACCTATCGGTTGCAGCAGCTACCACTTTTCTGTCTGAAAACAAATCTACAGCGCCGGATATTTGCGCTTTTAGCTTTTCGGCCCACTCCCATTCCATTCCTTCTATTTTTTCCAGCGATGAATGCAGTAACAAAATTAATGTACGTACATCATCTTCGGACCACGAGTCGGAAGGTGGACCGGTATGATATTTATCAAGGACGGCTGCAGCTAATTCTTCAGCCGAAAGCAACTCTTTCGCTCTGGAAAGCTCCGGTTTAAGCGCTTCGGCCCATTTGCTCTCTTCTACAATTTCAAGTGCTTTATGCAGAAGAAAAATCCTCATAGCAGATGACATTAGCAGAAAACCATAAGCACTGTTAGGTGTATAATTGATGGCAGAACTAATTAAACTCTGCAGATCGGATTGGCTAAGACCCTCTTCGGTTTGACTCTTAAGCTCTACAAGCAAAATTCTTGCTCGAGCTATCAGGGATATAGAGGATGAACTTATACTCTCGGGAGTTGGTTCATAAGCTAACTGGTGACATAAGGTAATGGCTTTTTCGATTTCTCCTAATTTTCTCAAGCAACGGACCTCACCCAATAAAGCACTGTAATGTGTATAGTCATCAAAAACTGAATTGAAGATTTTCTCATACAGTCTTATCGCTCGGGCAAAATCCTCCTCAACAAACTCAACATCCCATGCTTCTTTGAACTCCTCCGGAAGTTCATCCGGCTTTTCGATACCTCCAACAACCGGATAAAGCAACTTATCGTTATCGTCGTAAATAATAATCGCATTACATCCTTTCGAGCTGCTGGTTCCATTGCCTCGGCCAACAAGCAAGTCGAACATCTCAACAGGCTGACGCGTTATTGTCGCTTCCTGTTCAATCAAAGCTATTCGGGCCGACCAAAGCTCGTCAATTCCTGTGCTTAGTTTCTCCAGCCGCTGCCGATAAACATCAATCAGTTTCTGCCTAACCGCCAGACGCTCATTTTTAACAGCCTGGCCCATAAGCCAAAGCAGACATACGGTGGGCAGTATCACTGCGATGATAAGCAGTAATACTACCCACCGCATTTGATTTCGGGCTGAACTGACTGTCATTCTAAGCGCCATAGGCCAGCCCTACCTACTCCCGTGAAAGAGCAGCAATTTCATTTTCGGTAAGGGCATAGTTAAAGATACGAACGTCGTCGATCAGGCCATGCCAGAAGCGCCCTGTTTGTTCGGCATTCTCACCGATAAAGACAGGGTAGTCATTCGTCTCTATGCCACGATCCCATGGCATTGAAACATCAACTCTGCCATCTACGTATATTCGTATCTCTCTACCGTCATATATACCTACGACGTGATGCCATTCGTCAACGTTGACTCTGGTTTGTCCATTGAGCAACGTACTACCGCTTACGGCAAAGTGAAATCCTCTTTCTGCAGATTCAGTGGAAAGCCTCCAGGCCGAATCTCCTTTGGAGATGATGGCAGTCCATGCACCTGGCACCGACCGGATATTTACCCAGGCTGATACTGTAATCTGACCTGCAATATCAAAGTCGGACTCGTCGGCAAGTTCAACATAATCGCCTTGGCCATCGAATTCAAGGGCACCGCCAAATTTACCTCCAGAAGGCCGCCATATCGGATTGCCCATTAATGTACCGTTATGGTTATTGCCGGACGAATCACTTGCATTGCTTCCTTCAGCCTCGTCAAATTTCCACCATCCGAGCAAACCTGCTAATTCGGCTGTCCCAAAGACTTGCGGACTCTGCCATGCGTTGTCTTCTTTGTCTCGCCACATGAGCTTGGTTTCGCGGTCGCCGCCATCATCGTCATCGTTTACATGAACATCCAGACCTATTTTTGCACCGGCGGACGGTTTTACTCCCAGCGTTGACCATGGAAACTTAATTTCAGTACGATATCCTTTTTCTTTTGCTACGAGGGCAAATTCGATATTGTCCGTCCTGCCGTGTTGAAAACTACCCATCGTAGGATTGCCTCTGTTCCAGTCGAAGTGATATTGACCGTCATTCTCATCGTAGCTGCCCGACTTACTATTGTCAGCATCAATGAAGACCTCGACACAATCATCTAAATAAAACTCATCTGAGCTTGAGTCGCTCATAAGCTTATCATCAGTCACATCAATAAATACATAGAGATTCTCTTCATCCCACATAGCCTTGTAATAAGCAGAGAGGTCTTCATCGGATAAGACAGGCGAATATGTCACGTTACCAATCTTGTATTCACGGGCATCAGACCAAAGGCCCTCTGCGTTACCATCGATAACTGGAGGCTGGGTAGCCGCTATGATAGTGGCTGGCACAAGTGCAAGTCGGTGTGCAGCCTTGACCTCAGCCTTGGCCTGTGAAAAAATCTGCGATACTACCAAAGCTGGGCCAAATACTTCATTAATTGGGGGCAGGTTATTAATACCTGCGTATAATCTGAAGTTATTAAGTTGCTCATCGGTGCTAAATTCAATCACTGCCTGGTCGTTTGCCTGCGCCAATTGAGCCAGCGCCTCTTCCAAGCTATCACGTTGTGCATCTTTGAAAGGTTCGATTATCGCTGGGCTGGCTAACCGAAGCGCCCCACCGACATTTACTAATATGAGCTTGCTTGTCGTTGGGGAGAGTTTGTTCACAGCATCCTTGAGCGGACCCGCATCACAAACTGACCTGCGTTCTTTAATCGCAGTTATACATGCATCGGTGATTGCACGGTTTAGTGACAACACAGTGGTCTTGTTCACCTGGTCCATATAACAGTAAAGTTTTTGGTCGCCGGCAATGCCGATCTGATATTTGCCTGCAGCAGTATCCTCCTGACCAGCTTGCTGATCACCGGTTAATAAGCCAATTGCTCCGAGCAATGTCGTCAAAATCTGACGTGTCTGCTGTGGGTTGTGACTTGTGATTGCCACACCGAGACAGCCCGGGAAAAAAGGGACTCCGCCTTGGGAGGTTTTGTCGGCTGGGACAGCAAACAAATTAAGCTGCTCGATATTTGCATAGATTTCACGACCGATATCGAGACCTGTTACATGTTGAATTTTTTGTCTTACCGCCTCGGCTTGCGCTCCATCAGGCTCGCCAAATGCCTGGCTGACCAGAGCTACTGCATCAGAAGGCACGGCCTCGAAACCCCCTCGCGTTAGGTTTGGAGTCCGAATGAGATTGTATGCCAGACAATTGTGTCCATCTACAAATGAAATTTCTGTTTGGCAGATAATCCCATCTTCATCGATGGACAAAAACGAAATCAAATCATCAATATTACCAAAGTCCATGAAACCATTGGCCATAAACATTTCTTTGGGAGTTTTACCCTCAGGGAACTGTTTTATGAGTTCCGTGTATACCCGGTCAACATTTGCCCAAATTGTCAAGGCGTTTTGATGACGGGCTTTCTTGCTCAGTTTTGCAAAGGATTTGTTGCTCGATGCAAGCGAGGGATTTCTCATAAGGCTCTTGTACTGTTTTGCGCACCATTGAAGATGAGCGGCTGCATTAGCAGATGGTGATGCGGCTATTATCACGGTGTCATCGTATATGACACCGCCACCATCAGAAAAGGTGACCGCCTGCATACCTTCGATTGGATCAGTCGGTCTACCTATCATACCAAGAGCAGCTATGATTATGCCTCGCAGAGCATCGCTTTTACCAGGAAACATAACAATGATCGCCGGAGGCACTTCGTTGGTGATTCCCATGACACCAACACCCATTCCCCGTATTTTCTTGAACTCAGCCATCATGCTGGGATTGAGCAGCCCAGCCATAATGCCACCGGGCGACTGACCACCTGGCCCAACCGGGCCGGGGACACCAGAAATAACAGCAAGAGGATTCTCAAGTGGCGTGCCTTTGAGCATGTTAAGAATTGTCTCGACTTGTTTGCCGGGGCTGCCAATTTCCATATAAACCAGTGTCTCCGGCGGCATCAAGGCAGCAGGGTCAAATGTCGTAAGATCAGCGAGCAAAGGTGCGACCTTTTCTATGAGATTTGGTTGATCCGCGTACTGCTGAATTATTTGCTCGAAGATCGCCTTTGCCTTCTGTTCATCCTTCTTCTTCAGATAGCACATGCCCTGCCGATACATCGCCTGTGCCACATGAGACCTTTGAGCTGAGGGATCATCAATTATCTGCTGGTAGGCCTTAATTGCCGCATCTATGTCACCCTCGACCTCCTCGGCATAAAGTCCTTCCTGCAATAGTACGCTAGCAGACTTGGCAAGTGCGGCTGTGGCAAGCAGCCCAATAACCACAAAACTAACAACAAATAGGCGCTTTAACGTTTCCATGACTGTTCTCCTTTCTAAATTAGGTTAACAATAAACCGTGATTTTCACAACCCCAATTGTGCTCTTTGAATGTTACCGTTGTGTTACGAATTTGTCCTTTTTTGGTGATTTTTTAAGTATTATTGCCTCTTTTGGAGTGTGATTTTTCGTCGGCTCAGTCTGATTCGGAGTAACTTCAGTCAACAAACAGGAATAAGCAGGTGCTTTCACGGAGTTTCCTGGCCCAAGAACGCTCTGAACAACTCATCGGCAAAAAGCTGCTCAGCGAGCATCATATATCCTTGGCCTGTAGGATGACTGACGTCATAGTACAACGTGCTGGGTAAAACAGCCGCAATACAATATGGTATACGGTTCTGTTTTAGCCGAAACTCGATATCGCTTTTCATCTTGTTGTAGATTTGAGCACTTTTTCCTTTCAGAATATGCTCGTTGAAAGGCCCGACAAGGACGAAGACCCTGTTTTCTCTAGCGTTCAAGAGCATAACCGCTCGTCTGAAAAATCTCCATTGCAGAGATGTTTCAAGCTCAACCCATTCAATTTTTGGTTCTATAACACTATTGCCAGCCGGCGCAGTATCTCTGCGCTCATACTGACTTTCATCAAGCTCAGGCCCGGCAGCTATGGCCCTTAGAGGATTTTTATACGGGTACTCTATAGTCCATCCTGGCAAGTCCATGCCCTGGAAGTATGCAATTCTAAGATGTGATGCCCAGCCCAGAAAAGCTGAGAGGCGCCCTACCACAATACCGAGCCTCGTTGAAAACGACTCTTTGTAGCAGGGAATCCTCGGGACAAACTGTGGAACAAGCTGAGGATGGTTGAAGTGAAATTCCTTTTCGATCTGCAAATCGTGCTTTCTGGAACTCATCCATAGAGGATTCAGATGCAAAATAATCTTGTTGCCTGAAATGTCACGACCGTAGTGCCTCAGCAAACCAGCTAGTGCAACAGGGTGTATGCCGTCCACACCTAAATTAGCAAATTCATCTCGACCCACTTTCTTGTTAAGACTACCTGACAGCGTACAGTCGCAGGACACATAGTGTCCCCAGACAACTGAGTCCCCGATGACGAGCACCTTATCCCGCGAGCAGGCCCAATTACAATAGCGACTGTACAGCCAATAGTCGCTGCTTAGTCTGTAGGGCAGGCGATAATTGGCTTGTGGTATAAAACTTTCGACACGCAGCCAGAGCAATGGCATACAATATGCTAAAGCCGTAAGAATTACAGCAGCGACGATCCACTCACTCAAGGTTAGTCGTATGCTATTTGAGCTAAATGCAGCCCCAGATTCATGTTCATAATTGCGAAAACCAACTTCGCCTGTCTCTGACATTCCTTTTTAATCCCTCGCAGATATTAGCCAAATGGTCAGAACTGCAAGTAAATAAATGCCCGCTCACTTGAGGAGGCAAAAACAGCAAGGTAAAGAACCATCAGGATAACTATCGTCACTCTGACCAGCCGAAGCTCAAGCAGCCATCTAACTTTGGACTCATAAACAAACTGGTAGGACCAGACAGCCAAGATCAGAACCAGAGCCCAAATCGGACACTGGGGATTTGTGAATCCTGTCCCAAAAATCCTCGATACCACCACCCAAGCATCACCGATACTGTCAGCTCGAAAGAAAATCCAGGCAAAAGTAACGAACGCGAATACAAACAGTTGCTTGACTAACTTCGGCACACCGTTTTTGTAGAACGCAGTTCTCTCCAGTTCTCGCGTTGCAAATCGGCCAAGAGCATGCAGCGCTGCCCAGACCACAAACGTCCATGCTGCACCATGCCATAGACCTGAAATCACCATTGTCAGAAACATGTTCCTGTAGGTGTTGAAAGTTCCCTTTCTGTTACCACCAAGAGGAATGTACAGGTAGTCTTTAAACCAGGACGAAAGACTGATATGCCACCTGGACCAGAACTCGCCCAGACCAGTCGCAAGGTATGGATTGTTAAAATTCAACATCAGGCGAATACCCATCATCCTCGCTACGCCCCGAGCCATATCCGTATATCCACTAAAGTCAAGATATATCTGCCAACTGAATAGGAACGTGGCCAAGATTAAAGCCGGTGATTGAAATTGGCCAGGAGCATCGTAAACTTTATCAACGTATAGTGCGAGATAATCAGCTAAAGCCACTTTCTTGAAAAGACCCACAATAAATAGTGATAGGCCGTCAGAAATGTCTTTGCTTGTCACTCTTGCTGTAGTGAGTAACTGTGGTAAAAGATTCTTGGCTCGCTCTATCGGTCCGGCTATCAGCCTGGGAAAGTAAGACAAAAAAGTAGCATACGCAATAAAACTCTTCTGTCGCTCTACTCTGCCGCGATAGAAATCGATTACATAGCTGAGAGACTGAAGAACATAAAATGACAAACCAACATGCAGAAATATGCTCGGCGAAGTCAGCCTATATGGAATTGCTATGTTGGACAATAAGAGATTAACATTGTCTGAGATAAATCCGCTATACTTAAAGAAACCAAGAAGTCCTATGCCATTCGCTATGCTCACTAAAAGCCAGGCCTTTTTCCGCCTGCTTCGTTCCATTTTCGCAACTACAATATAGTCGACAACGGTCAAATACAGTATCAGAATAATATAGAATGGATGAAAACACGCATAGAAAAAATAAGACGTAACTAACAACCACGGAAGTCTGAACCTCGTGCCTTTTACAAGTAAATAGACTGGATATACCACCAGAAAGAAAAACAGAAACGGCCAGGTGTGAAATAGCATTTGCCGCCCTTTTCTACTCGACCAGAACGCGAATGTGGGCCTCTACTGACGCAGCTAAGCCGTCAAGACTATATCCACCTTCAAGAACGGATACAAGCCTGCCGTCGCAGCATTCTTCCGCGATTATCTTGACAATCTGTGTCATCTGCGCAAAACCTCTCTCAGTGACATTCATACCGCCGAGCGGATCATCTATATGCGCATCAAACCCAGCAGAGATCAAGACAAACTCAGGACAAAACGCAAGAGCCGCAGGTTTGAGTTGCTCCTGGAACGCCCGCATATAATCCGAGTCCGTAGAGCCTGCCGGCAGGGGCACGTTAATATTGTGGCTGAGACCTTTTCCGACACCCCTTTCTGCAACACTTCCACTGCCTGGGTAGAAAGGATACCTATGAACGCTAAAGTATAGCACGTTAGGATCATCGTAGAATTCCGCCTGGGTTCCATTTCCATGATGCACATCCCAATCAACGATCAGCACCTTCGCAAGGTTGTACTTGCCTTGAATGTACCGGGCTGCAATAGCAACATTGTTGAAGATGCAAAAGCCCATCGCTTGGTCTTCCAGTGCGTGGTGACCAGGTGGACGAACCGCGCAGAATGCGTTTGTGATTTTCGCGTCCATGATGGCATCAACAGCACACAACACCCCACCTGCGGCCGAGAGAGCCGCCTCATAGGATTTAGAAGATATAGGGACATCAGGCGAGTCTAAATATCCCTCGCTCTGTTCACAACTCTTCTTGGCTCGCTCAATGTACCCACGTGAGTGAATGGTTGTGAGCCATTCCAAAGGGATTGGCATAGCTTTAAGCGGATACAATTTAGAATACAGTCCCTGCGATTTGAGTCTATCGACTATAGCCGATAGCCTTTCTGGTCTTTCCGGGAAACCTTGAGGAGCTTTGTGCTCCAAAAAGATATCGTCGTACAGAAATCCTGTCTTCGGCTTTCTCTCTATTGGCTGGTTTTCATGTGTCTTTTCTCTGGCAGCGGTATTGGAGAGTCCGGCTCTGACGCAGCGAAAGCCGATGGCGTCGTTTGCCAGACATGTATCATCGATAGAAGGATCGCTTGACCGGTAAGATGACCGACAGGCATCTGCGCTGCTATTCCATGCGCCGCCTCGAACAACCCTTTCACGTCCATGATTGGGGCCTCTTGGATCCCGCTGAGGGCTTTGTTCGTAATAGCCCTGCGAGTAGAAATCGTTGCACCATTCTGCAACATTGCCATGCATGTCATACAAACCCCACGAGTTGGACTTTTTTTGACCAACCGGATGAGTTCTTCCCAACGAGTTGCCAACAAACCATGCATAAATTTTGAGTTTGCGTGCATCGTTGTTAAAGCTATACGTTGTTCGTGTTCCCGCCCGACATGCGTACTCCCACTCTGCCTCCGTCGGCAGCCTGTATCCGTTTGCATCGAAGTCGCAACGCCAAGTTTCTTCATCATAGCACGGCTCAAAACCCTCGGCACGAGACCTCTCGTTACAGTATAGAGCTGCATCTGTCCAGTTTATCTGCTCCAAGGGGTGGTTTGGACCCTTGAAGTGCGATGGATCAGGCAATTGGAATTTCTTGAACTGCTCTTGAGTCACTTCGTATCTGTCCATCAAAAAAGGGCTAACCCAAACTTTGTGCACCGGTAACTCGTCTTTCGCTCCGGCGTTACTTCCCATTTCAAACCAGCCTGCTGGAATTGCTATCATTTCAATCCCACTTTCAGTCACAACAACGTGAGGCGCACTATACACCTGCTTGGTCCGACGACAGCCGACGGTCAAAAGCAATATCATCAGACACAACACACACACCGTCAGTCTCGCAAGTCTTGTGCATACCTGTAACATGCTTAAGTAAAAATTATCCCAAGCTTCTCAACGACGATACGAAATCATTAACGACCATGTTTGGCATCAAGGCTCGAAGTAGGTATCGGGACCCAGTCCGGCTCTTTATTGTGCTTACCGTCCGCTGTCACTTGAACCCAATTACCCGATAAATCGCCTACGCAGATGTTCCAGCCTTCCGCTTCGCCGCCGACCTGCTGTCTTCCTTCAAATGGACCATAGCTAAAAGTGATGTAACACCCATCCGGCGAAAAATCAACATGATAGACCTTATATTCATGAGCGCACTTAACAACTTGGCGGATATTGGTGACCCTGGGCTCGCTTGAATTCAGGTCAATATTACCAATGCAAAGATTCCAGTCAGTCTCACCCCATGCTATCATCGTGCCATCGGGACTAAAGTCCGGTCTGCACCCTTTAACTCCCCACTTTTTCAGATCAAACACCCTTGTGCCGTAGGCATCAAAAGCCAATATAGCGTCACTAAAAAGCATACCGCCATGTACGGCACAAGCAAACCACCTGCCATACGGCGACCAACAAATGGCATAAATGTGATGTAAACTTGTATTTGGGTGTTGCCTGTGCAGGCCTGTTTGAAGATCATAAATTAAAAGCTCAGAGGTAGCATATTCTCTGGTACTATAGCGCTCGTACTCACCCTTTAGATAAGCAATGCTCTTACTATCAAAGCTCCAGCAGGGCTGCCGAGCATTCTCGGCCACCTTGATACGTCCCGTGCCGTCAGTATTCATATAGTAGACGCTCCGCACCTTGATTCTTCCTATGCCTTCATCAACAACAAAGCAAATCTTAGTGCCGTCGGGCGAAACATGGGGATACATTTCATCCAACTCAGCAGTATTGGTCAGATTTACCTGCTCAGAGCCGTCAGCGTTCATCAGGTAAAGCTCCCAGTTCTTTCTGCCACCGGTGATGCGGTATGTTTCGTACACGATTTTGAAAGGAATCTCTCGCAAATCCAGCTTCGACCGAGGTGATGGAGCAGAAAGTCTTGACTCAGCTCTATTTTGCAAAGGCGCGGAGCTAACAAGACTATTTATGGCAGGCCGGCTCAATATCACAAAAAATAGAATGACTGCTCTTAACACAAAGGTTGAACTCCAACCTAATTCTTATAAAGCATGGAAACTATTGCCCTACTTCACCAGCTCAATAAATTCGCCACCAACTTGCAGCCATACAGTTCATCATACACAAACTGGTTAATAACAACAAGCCTGCCCGACATGACGAACTTAAAAACAGCTACTATTGCCAGAAAATCAATAAGCACCGCCCGTAAACTACTTGCAAAGTCAATCTATCCGTTGTAAAGTAGCTTGATGTTCTACAGGGAGTGTAGCTCAGGCGGCAGAGCAACGGCCTTTTAAGCCGATTTGTCATTTCCTAAGTTTTTTATCCACAATCCTTTATGCTTGTCAAATAAACACTTATAAGACCACCCGAAAATCAGCCGAAGGTCAAACGAAGATAAAACGAACATTCTTGGCGCGCGCTTGGCACGCGCTTACTGGTTTTGAGCTGGTAAGGCCGGTCCAAAATAAGGAGACTTAACGATGCCTCAAACACGAGTGGGTTTACTATTACAGGTTCACGACAAAGCCTCACGTCAAATGCGTGGTTTCAACAACGTTTTAGGTAGCAGCACGCGGCATCTGCGCGCCTTTGCAGGTGGTATTGTGGCGGTAGCCGGTATAGGCGGAATTGGCTACATGCTAAAAAAGACTATGGAAAGTATCGATGCCACCGCAAAGCTTTCCGACCGGATAGGAATGGCGACCGAGAATATAATCGGCTTGCAATATGGCGCCAAAATTATGGGTGTCGAGCAGGAGACACTAAATAAATCTTTAGAGCAGTTTTCCAAGCGATTGGGTGAAGTGCGAATGGGAGTGGGTGAGGCGAGATACGCCCTGGATGAGTTCGGTCTTTCTGCAGATGAGCTGGCAAGCAAAACACCGGAACAAGCACTTGCTATAATCGCCGATAAAATGAGCCAATTGGAAAACCAGGTGGATAAAACAGCAGCAGCGACAAAACTGTTTGGTCGATCTGGAATTTCATTGGTGAATTTGCTTCAACAGGGAAGTGTTGGTATTGAAAAATTTCAAAAGGAGGCTGAAAAATTACGTCTTACTTACAGCCGGTTTGATGCAGCCCAGGTTGAAGCGGCCAACGATGCACTAGCTAGAATGCGTTTTGTTTTTCAGGGATTGTTCCAGCGGATTGTGATTCAATTGTCGCCATATATTACTACATTGGCTGAATCTTTTGTTGATGCGGCCACCAAAGGCGGAGGGATGGGTTCGAAAGTTACAAGTGCAATGGAAGCTATTGCACAATCGGCGGTACAGGTTGAGCTTTCATTGACACGTGTCCGGCTGGAATTTTCATCTTTTAGATTAGGAGCGCTCGAAGCCGAACGCGAGATGCTCACATTTCTTGATAAATGGAATAAGGCACTAAGCTTTGAGTTTCCGTTTGATAAGCTTACAAACTGGATCAAAGAAAAATATCCCGAATACGAGATGAGTAAGCTATTGCCGATGGCCCAAAAGTATAACGATTTACTTTCCGGCAAGGCCTTCGTTAAAGGATTTTTACCTGAAGAACTTCAACCTCAACAACTAATACGAGATCTTGATGAAGCGATAATCCAGGCAACCGAAAAGCAGGATATGTTATTACAGGCATATTTAGATACTTTCCAAAGAATTTTGGAGATTCAGATAAAGTTTAATAATATACGAGCAGAATCACTTGAGAAACCGGCTTTTGAAACCGGTATATCCGCGGAAGATTTGGCTTTTACTGAAGCCGAATTGCCGATGGATTTACTCAAAAAATGGGATGCAGAGCGTGCCAAGCAAATTAAATCAATTCAAATGACAACTTCTGCCATTGAAAAGGAGGCCCGGGCCACTGAGCTTGTCGTTCAGGGCCAGGCCAAATCGGCTGATGCGGCGAAGTTCATGCTCGATGTCTGGTCAACTTATGGAGAAAAGACTCAGGAAGCAACTGCTGCAATCGAACGTCACCAGGCGGCCATTGATAGATTGGCCCTGGCAAATAACGAATTACAAAAGATCGAGAATAAACAAAAAGCGGTCCAAACACTTGAGGAGGTAAATGCCAAGCTCGATGCCGAATACAACCTGATAGGCCGAATCGGCCAGGCCTGGGAACATGCGGAGGCACGAGCTCAGGCGGCGGCTGCTGCGGTTGAAAGTTATGGATTAGGGACCGCCAAAGCTGCGGCGGAAATTGAGAAGATCGATAAGAAGATCGAGCGAAACAGGATTGCCGAAAATTGGCAGCAGATGACCCAGACGATGACTTCATCATTTTCTGAGGTAATTAGAACCGCCATGTTCGACTTTGAGAGACTTGGCGAAGTGGTTGAGTCGGTGATTCAGTCTATTATTATAAAGATTATTGAGCTTCAATTTATCAATCCTGTCTCGGAATCCATTAGCGCCGGAATAACCCAAATGTTTAATACAAGTGGATTTTCATCTAAGGCCACGCTCGCCCCTGCCGTAGGGCCGATCAGGACGTTTTATGGTCACGGTGGCGGCATAGCCGGCGAAAGTGCTGCATCTATTGAGCGGTTAGTGCCGAGTTTGGCTTTTGTAGGAGCACCTCGTTATCATGCAGGTCTGCTACCTGGCGAAGTACCGGCGATCCTGCAAGAAGGCGAAGGTGTATTTACACCAGATCAAATGGCCCGACTGGCGCCGGTTGGTAGCGCTGAGCGGACGGTTATGCCTAACATAACAGTCGTCAATGAATCAGGAGTGCCTTTGAAAATTGATACAGGTAACAGCTTTTTTGATGTTAAAGATATGATCATAGCTTTGGTACAGCAAAATATTAACCAAGGCGGTGAACTGTATGACGCCTTAAAACGAAAGTGAGCCTAATGAATCACGCAACCTTGAAATTGCCGAACGCTCTTGAACCTTTAATAATCAATGTATGGAATCGGACATCCTGTGGCCCAATAAGTGTCATTCAAAGAAAACAAGCGAGATTCGTTGATGGACGATGGATTGTTGATATCTATCTTTGTGATTGGGATGCCCATCTGCGTGTGGTTAAGGCCGGGGATAACGGTTCCTCTGATGAAATTGAATCACAGGATTTTGGACCTCAACGGCCAGGGGCATAAGTCTCCCTATGGCAACTCGAATGTTTAGTTTCCTTATTTTGTGAATAGGGCAGGCTGAAAGGCTTGCCCTGTTTTTTCCCCTATGAAGCGCCGGGGGGTAAGACCTTAGCTTAGTTGCCCAGGATCGATGCTCCTGTAGGTTGCTACTGGCTTTATTTGAGATTCTACGAGATATCGTAAGAAATTTATGAAATTTTAAGAGATTTTTCTTGAACTGTTATCGCATATTTGCGATATTATATAAGGGTTATCAATGTGAGGGAATGGATGCCAGAAACTGAAGTTGTAATATATCAAGAACAACCAGGCGAAGTGCCATTATTATGCTGGCTTGATGGCTTGCCTGTAAAAGTCCGTGATAAGTGTATTGACAAAGTAGAGCGACTTGAGGAGAGAGGATACGATCTTAGAAGACCAAATTGTGATTATTTAGACCAAGGAATCTATGAATTGAGGGCAAGGCAAGGAAAAGTTCGTTATCGAATACTATATGCTTTTATAGGGGAAAATGCAGCACTTCTGTCACATGGATGCACAAAAAAGAAAGCTGTGCCGAAAAGGGAGATCAATAAAGCACTAATGAATCTACACAAGTATACTGAGAACCCAAAGGCTCATACGTATATAGGAGAGTTGTAATCATGGTAAAGAAGAAAAAAGGGAACACAAGCAGCGCCGTGAGAATTTTGCATAAGCGATATATCAAAGATGACCCTAAACGGCTTAAGTCTCTCAAAATAGAAAGAGAGAAGGCTGATATTGCAGAGCAGATTTACGATCTTAGGACTCAAGCAGGCTTATCTCAGAAGCAACTTGCTGAGAAGATTGGTACTACACAATCGGTCATTAGCCGCTTGGAAGATGCTGATTATAACGGGCACAGTATTCAGATGCTGGAGCGCATTGCTGATGCGTTGCACTATAGAGTCGAGATTCGTCTTGTTCCTGAAACCGCAAACTACGCTTACGTATAATTCAAGAGTAAAACCTCTCGTGTAAGTTCTATTGTCAATTCATTTTGTTTGATAGACTGAGTATCCTAAATCAGCCATTTTTTTTGAAATTTACCTTGCAATCCCCAGCGTATCGATGATAATAGGGGCATGAAATCCAACGGATCAAGTCTGTTAAACAATCCTAAATTCATGGCCAGGGTTAGTCTATCCGTAAGGACGACTACGCCCCGTTGGAGCGTCATAAACCCTGGCCGCTTTTTTATGAAAGGTGATAGCCATGAAATCCAACGAAACCATAAATCAAACACAATGGACGGAGAGTGAGAAGAAACTGGCGGAGAAACACGGAGTAGAGGCCAAGATGGTTCGCTTAGTAGGCGAGCTAATTGCGGATCATCTCAAGCGGATTGTGGATCAGCAACTACGACCCTTAGAATTGTTGAAGCACGCCTACGACTATGATCAAGAGCAACGAAGCCATGATGCGCTATCTGAGGAAAAACTGAGCTTAGAGGACCAGTCAGAGGAGATATTGAAACAATGGTTTCTGGCTCGTAGTCTTGAGACAAAGTTAGCCGTTTTGATTATACGAATCCTTGAAACAGAGGATTACGGCACATGTCCCCTTGTCGATCAGATTGTTGGCCAATATGAGGAACAAGTTAGTAAGATTCTAAAAGAGCCGTCAGCTGACTTGTCACCGGAACTTCAAATTATTGTGGGGATGCTATCGCAGCTTGTAATTTGGCAAAAGCATTATAGATGAGAAAGGGTGGTGAACTAATGAAAACTCAGGTTGACAAAAAAGCGGTTCAGGACCTATTGAAAAAGGTCTTTTATACACCACATGGTGTGCATGATATCATGGAGATTTTGCATCGTATATTGCCTTTGATTGAGCAAGATGTGGACGAAGATACATTGGTGCGAGGTATTGTCAAAATCGAACTTGAGATGGACCCTGATCAAAGCGAAACGAGGATTGCAGATGATGCTGTGTTTATAAGCCGATGTGTGCGTGAGCTTGACCATCACATAGATAAGCGTGCTGTTGTTGAGGCTGCGCTTGCAGAAATCTCTACTATTGAAAGTAAGGCTGAGCGACTAAAAGTTATGCAACAACAAGTCAGTGACATATTTTGCAAGCTGGATGATCGAACGAAGGCCATTCTTGAAATTAGAGCTGAGCTGGCAAGAGTGGACGGCGAGATCAATACAGATTATATGAACTGCCTCGATCAACTCGGTGAAGTATCTTTGGATGTATTGCAAGGTGAGCCGGACTTAAAACCACTGCTTGAAGCATACGGTATGGCTCGTACGATATTGACACAAAACGAGTGATTCTGGATAGAATATGTCTACTGGACTTTGGGTCGGAAGTGGCGATTTGGCTGTTGGTGAGTCAAAAAGATATTTATAGAAGTCTCTGTGAGGCACGGTCCGAAGCCAGTGAGTAGTAAGGTAGCCCAGTTATGAGTGATGCGATTGTGCTATATAAGTTTGACGAAAATTACTACGCTTTCGATGAGGATGCAGAGGCGGTCTCAAGAGTCTGTGATCTCCCTCTGGCAATGACCAAAGGTATTCCACGTACTGATGTGACGTACTGGCTGTTTGCTAAGTGCACGCGACAACTTGTGATAGCTGGCTATCAGATTGCGGTTGTCCAAGAGTTTCAGACTCCGTCAGGGCAGTCCAGGTGGATTTTGCGAAAAGTTTCTTTACGCAAACACGTATCAGCCTAAAATGATGTTTGCCGGATAATGTGCGGGTCGAGTTGAGCTACGCTCCTCGGCCCACCACGAGAAGGACGCCCGGACGCGGGCCTAAAGCGATAGCGGTGGCAGGAGCCTTTGGCACTTGCCTTTCCACTCCTGCCCACCGCTTTGGAAAGACAAGTTAAAATGAGTGCCAAAACCAAAAAGAAAAATTCCTCTAAAACGGACGTGACGGTCAAGACTCCAACATTAAGTCTAATCGCCGATTTGAAATCCCCAGGCTTAGAGATTAAGGAACCTATTTTTCACGCCGACAAGATTACAACAAGCAAAGGCCCTGTACAAAGCACTGAGGTTAGAGAACGGCATTATAAGACGAATGACATCCAATATGTTCGCAAAGACCAAAGACAAGGGCCGTCAATATCAAGTATCACTCAGCAAGTGAGAGATTTAACACAGCAGCAGTCAAAAAAATATCAACAAGAATCCACAGAAATTCAGAAACTACGCAATAAGACAGTTCGTCTCATCGGTCAACTTTACAGATCAGCCGAAATCAAAGAGTACTGTAAACAGTTAGCTAAGAAGCTGCTCAATGATCCAAACTTTGAGCAGCGTTGGTGGTTCAGGGAGCGACCGAAAAGAAAATTACAGTTGCCTGAAGAGATCGAACAAGTCCACATTTTCTTGCCTTACTATCACGATCATTTCAGCAACATCGAAATTCTCAATTTCGATATACGAAAACGATTTATCGTGAATGGGTATTTTTTGCATGATTCAGACTTTCTACGTGGGGATTTACAAAGTTTTATAGACCAAACCGAGAAAAACCTTATAGCTGAAGGGATTCTTAGTTTTCCTGCCACACAAGATGATTCTGTAGATAAGCCAGAAGGAACAAAACCTATTAAGCACAATCCTCCAGAGGGGGAATGGTCAAATGCAATGCCAATGTCTGAAATGATGCAAAGGGTCAGTATACACGGCTACAAAAAATTTAAGACGTTTGCAAAACCACATGGATTGAAACAACTCAATCGACAACTATGGCAAATTAGACTTGATGGGATGGATAAAACTACTCGTGCCAGACTTGAAAAAAATTGATATCATAGCCAAAAACAAATTCAAAACTGATTTCTACTGACCTCGACTGGTCAATTCTGCTTACTTCTCTAAACCTACTCACTTTCGCTTCTGATAATCTCTCATTATTTTTGACAGCATGAAAACACCGCTGCTAAAACCTAATGAGGTTGATCTACTACTGGGATATCCTCTTGGAAAGAGCCGGCGTTTAGCAAAACAAGGTCTTATCCCTTGTGTTATATTGCCGGATGGGTCAATGCGATTTGACACAGAAGAGATAGAAGAACTTATCAATGAATCAAAAAATCATAAACAGAACAAATATATTAAGAACTAAGTGACAATGGGCAAGCGGTGGATGTAATTGAAAATGAAAACGGATCATCAACTGCCGTCGCTTGCCTTTTTATAACATATAGGATGAGAAATATCTACAAATGCTACAAGTGACACAACTAACCTTCGATGACTTGATTTTATTGAATCCATCCGTTGAGCCAGAAGATGAAACCCGCTTGAGCGGTCAAGCACAGCGTATCTTACAACTCTTTGTCACCGCCCGTCGTGATAGCCGGCTGGTAGCGAATGTGGAACTGATATCGATTGCCGCGCAATACAACGCTCGATTGTTTGAGGTTCGGCGTTTTCTGGTAAAGCATGGATTTTGCATTGACCTTTTACGACGAGATCGAGGGGGGATTTGTTGGTACGGAATGGTCCCGATAGATGAAAGCACATTTTATCAACAGCATTGTTACAGCTTTTGAATTTTGAAAGGTGGATTATGTCAAGTCAAAAAGCACCCATTGGTCAGCAGACTGCTCTTGTTGTAAGTAAACAAAATCTCCGCACTTTGCTTGAGAAGGCACAAGTCAATCAGACACTGGAGCGAGTAAGTACCCGTTGGCTTTCGGCAGATCAGCTCAAAACACAAGCATTGATTGCTGTAGCGAGAAATCCGGCACTGCTTCAATGTTCTCAAGCAAGTTTTTTAGAAGCAATGGTCAGAGCAGCAGAGCTTGGCTTGCGTTTCGCCGGTGCAGGTGGTGAAGCGTATCTTGTGCCATATAAGAATAAATGTACTTTAATTGTCGGTTATCGGGGACTTTGTGCGCTTGCACGCCGAACAGGGAAGGTGACTCGTATCGAGGCACGCGCTGTGCACGAGCGGGACCATTTCAAAATATCCTTCGGCTCAGGACAGCAGCTCATTCACCGGCCATATTTAGCCCCTGACCGGGGAGAGATTGTTTCTGTTTACGGTTTGGCCGAGTTTAAGGACGGTTCAATCCAGCTTGAAGTTATGGCGAAAGTGGAAGTGGATGCAATCCGAAAACGAAGCCCTGCAGGTGATAGCGGTCCCTGGCAAACCGACTACGAGGAAATGGCTCGCAAAACAGTTCTTAGACGGCTCTGCAAATTTTTGCCTTTCCCGACGGCGTTTGAGGATGCTCTGGTAGACGAAGAAACAACCAAGTCTGAACAGCCTCGAAAACACATTGAAGTAAATGTGCCTCCTGAAAACATTGATTATGAGACAGGTGAGATCACAGAAACCGGATCGGAAGAAACCAAAGACGTATCTTCTCAATCAAATGCAGCGGTAGATAATTTTGAGAGACGAAAAGCCGACCTGATTGGTGCTATTTGTGATGCACTAAATGGTTTGTATCCAGGGGATAGTATCGAGGACCAAGCAGCGCGATTGAAAACTTTGAAGTATGTTTTCGGCAAGGTGCAAATTGACGAAATAGCTAAGCTGCCAGTTCAGATTTTGCAGGCAGGTCTGGACGCTATGAAAAGTCAAGCAGTCAATGCTGAAGGTGAGAGTGACAATCTACCTGTGTAACCAAAGGTTTTGAATCATGGACGATCTGGTTTTTGCTATTGATCCTGGAAGTTTGAAAACCGGTTGGGCTGTTCTGAAGTTCCCAGATCAATTAGTTGAAGCCGGATTACTTCTGCCAGTCAAAAAAACTATGGGAAGCGAATTTCGGATCAACACGATGTGTTCTGATTTGTGGCAGCTTCTCAAGAAACACCAACCTACAACTGTTCTTGTTGAATGGACAAGCGGTCGGCTTAATTGCAGACGTCACAGAGGAGAAGGTCAGGGTTTAGCGGTTCATGGAGCAGCTACAGGTGCTTTGTGGCGCGAGGCTTTAGCCTGGCGGCGATCACTTCCGGCAGAACAACGGATCGGTGTCAAGGTTATTGTCGTTCGTGAGAACGACTGGACAAATGGTGTCCCAAAATCAGATCGCAGCACTGCCATAGCTTCTATGTTTCCAGAATACAAAATTGAGCAGGACGCTGGCGGTGACATCGCCGATGCGATTGGATTGGCATGTTGGTATCTTAAGGAACAATTAGTCCGGCTTGCGGAGTGTCTAAAATGAAGATAGATTTGAAAGAATGTAAAGACGCTCGATGGCAAGCTATACAAGCGGAAATTTTTGAGCGAGATGACTATACTTGCGTCAATTGCGGAGAATCAAACTGTAAAATCTTTGTTCATTTCAAGACATTCGAGCCAGCTAAAAAACTTTGGGAATATTCCAAAGAAATACTGGTTACTTTATGTGAAGATTGTTTAGCCGAGGAGCGACAGTTTTTAGGTAATGCGCTGACTTGTCTATCTGAAGCTGCACGCAAGCAGTTTTTATCGAATCAAATTGATAATATCGCCTTTTCTCTACTCGCAATGAAAAAACCGGTTGATGTTGATTCCGAAACCGTTGGCGAGACTATCAGCCTTTGGCTGAGGACACCTAAATTGGTCGAGTTTATGGTCAAAATTTATCAACGAAAATTGAGATACGATTTACAAAAATCGAAGGATAAACGCAATGACAAATGAGCAGACTACACCTAATACAAACAGACCGATTTGGGTTCAAGTGCTTTTAGACAAATCAATCTCGCCGGCAGGACGTCTTATCTTTTCATACTTGTTTTGGCGGCAAGGGTCCAATGGGTCTTCCTGGCCTTCGCAATATATGATCGCAGAGAATCTAGGACTATGCCGGCGGGCTGTACAACAGCTCACAAAACAGCTTGCACAAAAGGGCTATATTTACATCACAAGGACAGACGCGAAAGGTCGTAGACAGTACCTCCAATATAACATTATCGAACAGCCTAAAAAGCGGAACGAAAAGACACAAAAAGGGTATACGGAGAGACCCCCTTTTATGACAGAAAGGGCGCATACAGTGCGCCCTTTAATAGCAGAAAGGGCGCATTTGAATACACAAAAAGGGCGCATACAGTGCGCACAAACACTAAGAGAGAACACTAAGAGAGAGAGTGCGCACTCAAAGGCAAAAACCTGTGTGGGGAAAAGTCTTTCTACCAATTCCACCACACAGGAAAATTCAGCTCCTAAATCCGCCCTGAAATCTACCAAGCAGCATAGGTTCAAACCACCCACTGTCGATGAGGTCCGAGCTTATGCTGAGACCATAAATTATTACACGCTGGATGTAGCACAGTTTGTGGATTATTACATCGCCAAAGGCTGGATGATCGGCAAGAACAAAATGAAGGATTGGCGAGCGGCTGTCCGTACATGGAAGCGGCGTGATGAGGAATCTGGCAAAAAAACGGGTAGACCGAAACGTGGTGAATCTGGTTGGGTTCCGACAGAAGCCGAAGCCGAACAAACTTTACGAGAATGCGGAATGATAAAGTGAGTAATAAGCTCGACACAATTCGCAAAAGCCGAGAGAATCTCAGGCAGGAACTTGAATCTGCTGGGGCGAAGTTCACAGCCAGCGGTATCTGCTGTCCCTTCCACGAGGATCACCACCCAAGTGCAGGAATTTATCAAGGCAAAGATGGTATCTTTCGGTTTAAGTGTCAGGCGTCTGAATGTGCTTTTGGTGGTGATGTTTTTGATGTCAGGGCACGGGCTACGGGCAAACCCTTAGCCGAGGTCTTATTGGCAGCGATCGGGAACAACCATCAGAAAAAACAAACAACACAGAGACAATCCGAGAGCGAGAACAAAATTTATCATAATCTTGATTCGCTGCGAGCTGCTTTACCTGGAGAAGTTGTTTTGCAGCACGACTACCTGAATCCAGTCACAGGACAACCTGATCTGCTCGTCTTTCGCTGTCAACTCAATGGAGAAAAGTCTTATCGACCAGCGTATCCGACCAAAGGTGGCTTTCGGCTTGCAGCTCCACCAAAACCTTGGCCGTTGTACGCACGCGATGCTATTGCAGATAGTGACACGGTGATAGTTGTCGAGGGCGAAAAATGTTGTGATGTTTTGAGCGAATATGGCATATCAGCAACAACGAATGCCTTTGGTGCTGGTAAAGCTGAACACGCAGACTGGACGCCGCTCGCTGGTAAAAATCTCATACTCTGGCCTGACCATGATGTCGTGGGCCACAATCACATGAGACAAATCCAAACTATCCTTGACACTCTTGACCCAAAACCACGTGTTGCCTGGCTTGAACCGAGAGACCTTGACCTACAAGAGCGAGAGGATGCTGCTGATTTTATTGAACAGCTAAAGACTCTTGAGAAAAGCCAAACAAAGATCGAGACTGAGCTTCGACAAGTCATCGGTAAAGCCCGTCCGTTAGGTCCGCTTGACAAATTACATCAGCGAATTAAAGCAATCAATGCCGGCGAATACCGCTGCATTGCATGGCCATGGTCTATGTTGAGTAACTTAACAAAGGCTTTGCTACCAGGGACGATAACTTTATTAGCTGGGACGGTAGGGGCATCAAAATCGTTTATGTTATTACAAGCTGTTCTTTTCTGGCTCTACCAAAGAGAACATATTGCTTACTATGTGTTGGAAGGTGATCGACCATTTCATTTAGCCCGGGCGCTTGCTCAACTCAGTGGCATTGCCGGTTTTACTGACCCGGACTGGATCAAAGAGAATCCGCTTGCTGCTCAAGCAGCTCTTATTGAACACACCGAGCAATTGGAATTATTCGCACATCATTTGTGGGCGAGCGATAACTTGGGTGCGGAAACGCTTGAACAATTAGCCGAATGGATCGCTCAACAAGCTAAACTCAGTCGGCGGATTATCTGTATCGATCCTGTTACTGCTGCTGCCCGTACAGGCAAACCGTGGGTTGTTGACCTGGCCTTCTTGAAGGCAGTGAAGAAAACGGCAGTAGATTACAATTGTAGTGTGGTTTTAGTCACACATCCGACTAAAGATACAGCCGAACCGAATCTACAAAATCTGGCAGGGGCAGCAGCATATCAAAGATTTACTGACGTGATTATTACATTACGAAATCACGAATCCCAAACATCCTGTGTTAAAACCGCGGTAGGTCGAACGGAAGTTGAGCACACGCGAACAGTACGAATTGAGAAAGCTCGCAACGGTTCGGGTACAGGATACAGTTTGGCCTTTAGTTTTAATACTGACTTTTTGACCTTAACTGAGCACGGAGTTATTACAAAGGGCTAACATGGCAACAAGATCAGGATTTGCTATTGAGCAGCATAGAGCAGCGGGCCGACAGGTACAGAATATCCGTAAGCGTCTCTTTGATTTGAGCAGTGATCTGAGTAGATACTACCGAACGAAGGGTCGGTGTTATCAAGCTGCGTTGTCTGTAATACAGGCAGTTGATTCATTGCGTAGCCAATTGGACCGGCAGGTGCGACGAGAACATCACGATGATCCAGAGGCAGATCATGTTTATTATCGACAGCCAATTGAAGGCAAGCGATAATGATTGGGTCCTTCCTGGAATATATGTTCATCGCGGTTTAATGCAGTGCGATTTTCGGGTGCTTTTTAGTTTTTTTTATTACACTTTACATACATAAGTGATTGATATTTCAAGTTTTAAGAAAGACCATTTATTTTAAACTGGATAGAAGTTAACCTAAATATTGAATTTTCAACGATTTATGAAAAAGACTGGCGATAATTTCTGTAAGAAATTCTTAACTTGTTAAACCGTGTTTAAGCCTTAATTATATGGTTAATGTAAAGTGATGTAAAGTCATTCAGAATTGAAAGGAATAAAAAATGAGTACCACAAACGAACAGGCCTGGGCAAACGAATACTGGCTCGATGATGCTCTCCAGGATGAGTTCAGTGATGTCGAAAGCTACCTGGCCTTCAAACGACATGAGCCTCAAATCAAAATTGTTAAACACAAACAACCTAATGATAAGAGTACAGGCACAGGCTTCGATGAGACTACGGCAACCGATGAGCAGCTCAAAACCCACTTTGAACAATCGCAGGAGTTAAAAGACGAGTTCTCCGGGTTTGATTCTTACCTCGCTTATATTCGTCACTGCGTGAGTAAGCGACCACGTCGGAGATTTTATCCTGAGCAAACTATCGAGGCCGGGAGTGGTTTGAAGGAAAAATAAAAATGGACGAAATTGGTTTAACAGATCGACAGATTGAGTTTTTGAAACAATGATGGGATTTAAACCTGGAACTTCAGGCTATATATGCAGGTGATTTTGAGGCATACCTGGCACACATAAAAGTTGGTTTAGACGATAATTACAGGAGCATTCAACCAGTAGTCAAGCAACATTGTTTTTGAAAGGAGATATTTGATGTCTAAAATAATGGATCAAGTTAAAGAACTATCCGCACAGATTGCGAAGGCCAGTTCAGAACATGAACAGATTCTCGCTGGTACCGAGGAAGCAGGAAAAACAAAAGAGACTATCAAAAGTCATTACAGTGTAATGCTTGACCAGGGTGACGAATCGGGGATGTCACAATGTTTGGCTGATATTCGCACGGCCAACGCAAAGGTTGAAGAGTTGCAGGTCGAGCTTGAGCGATTTCCTTCGTTAATTTCAAAACTTCGTGAGAGACAGAAAGAAATTAGTACTGAGGCACGAGCTAAAAGACCGGAAGCTGAACAGGCTGTTCGAGTTGCTCAAGAAAATCTAAAAAGAATCAATGGGGAAATATATAACGCTTCGTATTCACTGTTAAGTCAGATAAATGAATTGGATAATTCCCTGACCAAAGACAAAAAAAGTATATCTGTTGGCAGACCTTCTAAGATCAAGGTGACATAGGTAGATAGACAAGGAACTTTTGAATGCAAGTGAAGGAAATTAACGATAGTATAGGTCAGCTTCTTGAGCAGACACAATATTTTCATCTCGACATTGAGGCCGTTGTCCGTGAAATGGAATGTCTCGATGATGAAACTCTTCGACGCCTGCAAAATTATCAAAAACATCGCCATATAGCAACTATAGCATTCAGTAGGGCGGTCAAGGCAAAACAAAAGGCAATTCACCTTGGCCGACGGCTTTCACGGCTCGATACACGATTTAGTAACCTATGTAGTCAATACAAAACTTTGGGGACGACGTTGAGGGACGGAATCGCCAGCGGAGTAATAAAGGATTCAGAGACTCGAAAATTGCTCGACGAATTGAAAAAAGTGCAGTGTCTTCTTAAGGCTGTTCGCCAAACGGCTCTTGAGTGGCGAGTTGCGTCCTTCGGCAAAGACAACGACGAGATTGAGAAGATATTGTGACAGATACTAACAATCAATCTGTTAATAATTTTCCTGAGTTATTGAACGAAGAGGAGTTGATCTCGTTTTTAAGAATACCAGAGATCACCAAAGCTACGGACGCACACAATGTTGTTGAGAACCTTCGGCGAATGCACGATTTACCGGCAATTCATATATGCAAACAGCCGCTTTACTGGTTGCCAGCTATTCGACAATGGATTGCAAATAAAGTCAAAAAAGAGAACGGAAAATGATTGCAGGTTGCAGATGGCTGAACGATTTGCTTATTCTATGGCTGGACCGGCTTTGCCAGCTTAGAAAGGAGGTGTAGAAGTGAAAGAGATGGTAAGGCTAAGGACGAGACCATCCCGCAACGGCAAATCGTTTGTCTATTTGCTTGATTTTAGGAACTCTGAAGGCAAACGAGTGAGGTTGTCACTTGGACATGCAGACCTACATAAAGCTGAACGTCAGCGTCTTCAAAAAGAGCGTGAGCTACGCATAGGTTTTAATTCACCGGTTTCCATGCGGCTTAATGAGTTTCTGGATGATAGCATTTTAAGGACCGGAGATCAGGTTAGGGAAAGCACGAGACGAGAATACAGGTTTGCTATGAGGAGTTTTATAGAGGCGGTAGGTGACATTGATTATCAGGCTGTTACATTCAAACATGGTGAACGTTTCCGGCAATATTGTTTAGACCAAGGCAACTCACCTGCTACCGTCTCAAAGAAACTGCGAGCACTGAAGCGACTGTTTGAATTGGCTATTGACCGGGGACAATTCGAGAAGAATCCTTTGCGTCGAGTTCGTCTCCCTAAAGTACCGAAAAGAAAAGTGCATGTTTTTACAGCGGTCGAGTGTGAAAGGATACTAAGGGTTGCAAGACAATATAGTGATTCTATTCGCTGGGACTTGTTAATTGTTGTCGCCTTAACAACGGGGATGCGACGAGGTGAGCTGCTCAATACGGTTTGGGCTGATATCGATTTTGAGAAGATGACCATTGAAGTAACACCCAAAAAAGATAAAGCACAGACTTGGGCCTGGGATATCAAAGACAATGACCGTAGAACTTTGCCTCTGACTGAGAACGTTGTTTTGTTGTTAGCAGAACATCAGGTGAAGCAGCCGGTGAATCAGCCTTACGTGTTTATACCCCCCTACCGTTATGAGCACATTCAGCAACTTCGGCAGCAGGGTAAATGGTCTTTCTGTGATGCGAGGCTGAAAGTCCTGAATAACTTCGCTGGCCAATTTATACGGATACTTAAACATGCTGGTATTGACTGTGGACAGTTTCACGATCTGCGAAGGACAGCTTTGAGCAACTGGCTTGCTAATGGTCTGAGTGAGTATGAAGTGATGTCACTGGCTGGACATGCAGTTTTCGACACGACGCATAAGTTTTATTTAGCGGTACAGGAAGGTTTGACTAACCGTGCTCGACAAGTATCATGTGAAGCCATAGGCAAAAATTTGGCACGCGTTTGGCACGCGCCTCAGTTTTCGGGTGAAAGTGTTTGACAGTGGATTTAGCAAGATGTTATACTTGCAAGACTTAGAAATTTACGGGAGTGTAGCTCAGGCGGCAGAGCAACGGCCTTTTAAGCCGTAGGTCCTGGGTTCGAGCCCCAGCGCTCCCATTTAACTATCGAGCAAGGCAGTGCCGATGGGAAGTAGAGCTTGGTAGGAGATAGTAATGACCACATCTTGCATATTTCAGACGCATTTCAATAAAAGCGTTATTTTGAGCTGCTGTATTGTTCTGCTACTTGCAGAAGCCTTACTCGCCTGCACATCTTTTTGCTTGCAGGATGAGAGCAACCTCGTATTAGCAAAGAACTACGATTGGATGCTCGACCACGGCTTAATCATCGTCAACAAAAGAAATGTTGCCAAACGTGCATTCCTGCTTGACCAAACCGACCAACCATCCTGCTGGGTTTCCAAGTACGGTAGTGTCACCTTCAACCAATACGGCAGGGAATTGCCGAATGGAGGCATAAACGAAGCAGGGCTCGCTCTTGAGGTCATGATGCTGCCGGGGACGAAATATTCTGATCTCGACGATCGCCCAGCGGTTATCGCTTGGGTACAGTACCAGTTGGATAACCACAGTACAATCAAAGAGGTCATCAAGAGCAACAAGACAGTACGGGCTGCGGCAGGGACACCGATGCCCCTTCATTTTCTCGGCTGCGACCGCTATGGCAATATAGCTACGTTCGAGTTTATCGATGGAAAACTCGCATACCACACTGGTGATACGCTTCCTGTCACAGCATTAACCAATGACACCTATAACAATTCGCTGGCTTATCTCAAACAACATACGGGCTTTGGCGGTACTAAGCAGATTCCCTATGGCTCATGGGGATCACTGGATCGCTTTGTTTGCGCAGCCGATTTGATCAAAAAATATCAGTCACGAACCGACAAGTCCATTATCGAATACGCCTTCGATACCCTAACGTCTGTTAGCCAAGGTAACATCACTAAATGGATGATTGTCTATGACTTGAAAAAGACGGAGATTCATTATAAGACATTACGTTACCCCAATGTAAAGACAATCCGTCTTCGCGATTGCGACTTCGATTGCCGGAAGCCCGTGCAGGTGATTAGCATTAACACAGCTCAAGAGGGCTTGCTCAATCCATACTTGCATTACTACGAGACTGATCTGAATCGCTGGCTGATTAATTACTCATTCAAACACACAGAGGGATTGAAAGACATCCCTGACGAGATTCTGGAGATATTTGCACAGTACCCCGAAGCGCCGACCATGTATTATCTAACCGACTGGGAAGTTGCTGGTCCGTATATGCAGAAAGACAAAAACTGTACGGAGCTGTTTGATATTCCGCTTGGCCCGGAGCTGCCTGGTACTGAGGTTTCATGGCGGCCGATGCCAATGGGACAAAATCCAGTATATCTTGATTTGAGCGGGGCTTTGAACGGCGGCGATCAAAGGGTGGCATATTTACGCACGCAGATTGAATCAACCGAGGAAACACCGACGCGTCTTGAAATATACAGCGATGACGGCGTAAAGGCCTGGCTCAATGGAAAACTCGTCCATGCAAACAATGTCATGCGAGGAATTTCGCCGAAACCCGATATGATTGAGGTCACAATGAAAAAAGGCACAAACCAACTCATGCTCAAAGTGACCCAGAACATCGGGCCTTGGGGGACAATCATGCGGCTGGGATCTATCAAGCCTTCCAAGTCTGGGTTTAAAGAATAGTCCAAACAGTATAATAACCGCGCCTGAAGGGATTCGAACCCCTAACCTTCGGTTCCGTAGACCGACGCTCTATCCAATTGAGCTACAGGCGCGTAAATCTGCCACAAACCTAATATCAACTGTGAATAATTAATGCGCTTATTCGCGTCATTTCGAGCGAGTCCCTGTGTCTTCTGTCGAAGACAGAAACAGGGACGAAGTCGAGAAATCTATTTTAACAGATTTCTCCACTACGCCCCAGTGCTTTCTTGCCCCTGCCTTCGCAGGGGTAAACTTGTCCCCGCGGAAGCGGGGAGCAAGAACGGGGGCTTCGGTCGAAATGACATAAGCGCAAATTTTAATCACAATTGGTATAATATGCACAAATCTACAAAAGAGCAACGGAGAGGGCGGGATTCGAACCCGCGGTACGGGTTTTTACCCGTACGACGGTTTAGCAAACCGTTGCCTTCAGCCACTCGGCCACCTCTCCGAATAGTCGATAAATAATCTACACCGTAAATCCACACATTGCAACAATATACGTGCGCCGGCTTGAATTTTCTGCTATGGAAAAACGGCGTTGGAAAATATTTTCAGTTGGTTGGTCACAATATGTAGGCTATCCCCCTACTACGACCGGCAATGCTGCTCTGCCTGATATTACTGCGACCAATACCTGGCGAATGCCGCAAAATCATCCATGTTCACCACTCCATCGCCATCAGGGTACGGACAAATATCAGCAGACAGTTGTTCTGAGTTATCCAGCCACTGATCCGTCAGCGTTACTAAATCCTCTAAGTCATCACGTCCGTCGCCGTTGAAATCGGCAAGTGTTGGAGATGTTAGTTCAATACCCTCTCCGGAACCAAGATTGCGAGAGTATTGCTTGTCGGTTGAATTATTCCAGTGCTCGTGAACCCCCAAACTGGTCAGACCAATGCCATCCTTATTGGGATCGTAAAACGTTCCTGATGGAGGGTCGTTAGCCAATGCTGCTTCGTGTAGATAATCTTCGGTTCCATCGTAGTGTGGATAATCATTCCATTCGGTCCACAGAAAATCAAAGCAGACCGAATCAATTGCCACCGGGTCCTGAGAAACAAAAACACTTGATGGCCAATCGCCGTAAAAGGGAGCCATGTTCCACTTTCTTGGATCCGAAGACCAACTTCGTCCAGCGAAAAGACCGTCGACAATGAAAAGCACCGTCTTACCGCCTAATTGGGGATGACCCATCAGGTCGACAAGGCAGCGGTAATATCCCATTCCCGGTCTTTCTCTTATGCGGGTATCGTGCATGTCGTAATAGTTATATCGTCGTCCCCAGAGAGAACCGTCAGGGTTCCTTATAAGCGAGCCGTAATGGTTCTTCGCACACACTGTTATTCCGGCAGCATCATGGCTTTTAAGAATAGCAAAGTTGATGAAGTAATCCGCCTCTGCAAATGTGCGTGGTATATAGTCCTGTCTCTTCCCATCGGCATCAGATGTACTCCAGTTAAACTCCACTATCGAGAACTCCGTTTGAGTTCGTCCCAGACCTCCAATATTTGCCATATAGCAAACATCTGGAAACTCCGAGTGCACTGCGTTATAATAAAAGTTTGGCGTTATTCTCGTTGGATCACCGATCGTAATATTAGTTTCATTCGCTCCAACTACATTGACTAATTGCCATAAAAGCGAGATAGTCATCTGCGGTGAATTATCGATTCTGTTTTTGTTACTGTTCGTCTGCTCAAACGTGCTTTGGTCAGCGTTGTAGCAAAGCGTATTGTTGATTTTGATAGCGATCTTCTCACCCGGCATATATCCGATATCACCTTTGCCTCGGCTCTGATTAAAGTGCCTGAAAATTGCGTCCCATGCAGCCTCATCTGTGCTCTCGCCCCCCAAACCGCGAATCGCTCTGGATACCATATTATGCACGACTGCCTGATTGGTGTGGTCACTATCATACCAGTGCTCGGCTGAATAGTAGCCATACCAGTCCGTCGCGTTTGGATCATGTATCCAGACAACTCGGCCTGGATGTATCCCTTTAGCAACACCCAATGGAACATTTGGAACCGGTGGATCAGCTAAGGCCATTCGGTCATCAGCGGTAATAATAGTCAGCCATATAATCCAAATGCTTGTGCAAATAAATATCATCCCACCTATGTAACGAGCCCTTGTAAAGCAGTGTTTCGCTTTACGATATGCAGCGGCTGAACCCAACAAACCCAGAAGCCAAACAACAAAACCAGAAGCCAGTGGAAAGGCCACTCTTTGGCATGGATACGTTGCGCGGGAAGGTTTTGGTATGACACGCACTAAAAACCATATAAGTGCGAAAAGGCCCGTAACAGGCAATATCCAAGAAAGCCAACGATGTTTAACAGTACTGTTGTTGGTTTTAGAATATACACGAGTATTCAAACAGCATCTTTTCATTTGTTTCGTTGGGGTATGTGATTGTCTGTGCTTTTTTATAATTCTCAGCATTTTTTAATATCCTAAATTGCGATTACTTAGATACGATTTGATAACGACCTGTTCGAAACAATTTCTCAATATCTCGTGCCACAATCTCAGAAACTATTTGTTGCTGTTCAAATTCTGATTGTATGGGCTGAAAGATATTTTGTCCGAACGATGTGATCGGCTCCTGCAAGTCTGCGCCTTCAGAACTCTTACGCGGCCCCTTTCTCCTAAGGCCTGTGATTTTGCGTTGCTCGGCCATAATATCCTCGGCCAGGTCAAAGCGAGGGACTTGGCCATCATCTCGCCGCGAGACTGTATGCTCGACTTGATTAAAATCATCAGACGTCATCTTTGAATCGGCAGCATTAACCGTTATATCATGTGCCGGTCTGTTGGCTGCCTGCTGAGAGGTGTGTGACTGTGTCCCCTTTGCCGCTTCAGTCGAGCGGATTTCACCATTGTATGGTGGAACTATATCCTTCGCCCGGAGCACATCAGAGCCGTTTTTGCTATTACTGTCGGCTTTACTCACCCCACAGCCTCCCTAAATATCAAAAACATTATAGTCAAACTATGGGAATACATCAAGGACATTCTTGCCATGTCACGTCATTCATAGCCAAGAATTGCCAAGAACTATCCTAATATCAGTAAGGATTCTTCACTCCGATTGTGTAGGTCCGATGGAGAATTGCGTAAAATCACCAGGTTCGAGATGCCTTATCAGTAAATTTATATCCTTAACAGTGACAGCCTTTATAGCGTTAATATCGTCATCGACAGTGCGATACTGCTTCAGATATATCCAGTTAAAACCCAAGTCGATAAGCCGACCCATTGGCAGTTCGTTTTTAATAACCAAGGCGCTGAGCATCTTATTTTTTGCTTTTATCAGCTCCTCTTTGGTAATACCGGCTTTAGAAAGGTCAACAAAAATCCCATTGATAATACCGAGGACTTCAGGAACGTTCTCACTGCCACAACGGATATAACTGCAAAATGCCCCGGTTCCATCCATAGCCCCAAATTGCATGACGGCGGTCTCGGCTATTGCCTTATCAATAAGCTGCCAATAGTATCGCGATCCAACTTCGTCGCCAATAATAGCCGCCAATAGCGAAGCGGCAAATCTTCTCTCATTCTGAGCAGAGACACCAGCACTCATCAGACATATGTGTTCGCGAGCCAGGTTTGCCTTTTTGATGTGTTCCTTCCTTTTACTACCGGTAAAATGTTGAAGCTCTCGCTCAACGGTCTGCCTTTGCCAGCCACAGCAGGTCTGTTCAGCAAGCGAGCAGAGACGTTCCCACTCAAAATTTCCCGCGCAAGCCAGCACCATGTTGTTCGGTACATAACGCCTCATAAAATAATCACGCATCTGATTAGCTTGTAAAGCCTCAACGCTCTCTTCGCTGCCGAGGACGCTGTTGCCGCATGGATGCGTATCGAAATGCAGGCTTCTGCATCTGTCCACAACATCAAAACTCGGCAGGTCCTTATACATTGCGATTTCTTCTTTGATTACGTTTTTCTCGATATTGAAGTCTTGGTCACGAAGAGCGGGCCGCATAAGTTCTATCCACAGCTCCGTCACTCGCGCAAAATATTCAGGCAGTACTGCGGCATAAAAGACGGTATTTTCCTCACTTGTAAAAGCATTATACTGTGCACCCGTTCTGTCAAACGCCTCGTTGACCTCAATAGCACTGAGCCTTTCTGTACCCTTAAACAACATATGCTCCAAAAAATGAGATGCGCCATTTATCTGCTTGGTCTCATCTCTGGAGCCAGTCTTGATGAAAAAGCCCACCGCCACTGACTTTGCAGACTTGTTTAACTCCCCTACAATGTCCAGACCGTTTGTTAGTGTTTTTTTTCTAAATTCCATTTTGCATATTACTGAACCGAAACCTGTTTTGGACCAATCGTTACCACTGTGAATTCTCTAAATTCGTTATTTTGCAAGAACCGTAAAATTGAGTCGACGCTCGTAGCATCGATTCTGTTCTTTATTTCATCAAGGCTCCTGACTCTGCCGAGCATATAATAATCAGTTGCAATTCCGCCCGCCCTGCTGCTGCTTGATTCGCTCTGCAGAATTAACATACTTTTCAGGCCGGCTTTAGCCCTTTCAATTTCATCTTCGCTGATACCCTCACGGAGTCGATTGAATTCTCGCATTATAACATCGAGAGTTTCCTGGGCGTTTTCAGGGATTGTGCCTGCATAGCACATTATACCTGCAGTTTCTTTCAGAGCGTGGTATCGTGCCCCCACTGCATAACAAAGGCCACGTTTCTCTCTAACTTCTGTGAACAGCCGGGCGCTCATGCCACCGGAAAGAACCGACATAGCAACTCGGGCGTTGTAGTAGTCACTATCAGTTAATTTTACCGTTTCGGTCATCAAGCCAATATGGACCTGCGCACCCTCATTGGGTATGTGTTGGTATTTCTCTGCTTTTAAGCCGAGAACAGACGGCTCAACCTGCCTGGCCGAAACTGTTCCAAATAATCCATCCAACTGCCTGCACACACTGTCGAAGTCATACTTACCCGCAACTGCAAAGATTGATTCAGAGAGGCTGAAACTGTCTTTGACAATCTGCCCGGTCTGCTCGGCGGTAAGAGATGACAATTGCTCAATATCACCAGCAGTACTTCTTCCTAAAGGAGCAGGATAAAACTGCTCTTTCAGTTTAAGCATAACTTTTTGCCTTGGGTCATCATCCAAGGCTTGTACACCATCTATGGCCAATTGTCTGGCCAACTCAAACTGGTCTTTATCCAAACTTGGCCTGATAATAATATCAGCATGTAAATCCAGAGCTTGTGAAAGGTTGCTTGCCTCCAGGGCTGCTCCGATGGAAATATGAGAGCTGCTAATTGAACTGGCACGGTGCAGACCCAACCCATCGAGCGCGTCGCTTAACTGCCTGCTGTTCTTGTCACCCGCTCCTCTGAAAATCCAGTCGGCAATGACATTTGCGGCCCCGCAGCAATCATCCGGCAGCATAGCTGCCCCAGCAGGCAGCATAAAACCGAAAGCTACCGACTGAACAGCCTCCATCTGCTCACCAAGGATGACCATCCCATTTTTTAGTGTGTGTTTGTCAAGTTTTTCTATCATTGCCATCACACGCCGTGATTAGTAATTCGTGAATAGAGCGACGAACCACGAATGATTGTTTAATTGGCCAGTAGTGAATAGTTAATTTACCAACTACCACTAACCAATTAAGAGAATTCGTATTCTACTAATAAACAGGAATGTTTGCAACTGTTGAATTAAAAGAAAACGGGGTTGTGCAACTTGCCAAAAACTCGAAGCACTAAGAGCGTCTAACGAAATGAGACAATGTCATTCTGAGCGGAACGCAGTGGAGCGAAGAATCTGGCCCGCATAAGAAATTTCTCATCCGTAACCCAGATCCTTCGCTTCGCTCAGAGCCTGCCCTGAGCGAAGCGAAGGGATGACAACATAAGGATATACTCATTTTGTTAGAGGCTTGCTTTGTTGAAAAGAGTTCAAAATGTCATTTCGAGCGAGCCGAAGGCGAGTCGAGAAATCTGTTTTTAAGTAGATTTCTCCACTTCGCGACGCTCCGCATCGCTCCGGTCGAAATGACGGTGAGGCCTTTCAACAAAGCACTACAGGCTCTAAATACTAAATCCGAAACAATATCGAAATTCAAATAATCTAATGCTAAAAACGTGATGTTTTTTGGCAGGATGATAGCGTCAAGGCTGAAGGCCTTGACGATAGCTTTTTGATATATCACTATAAATTTAACCATCCCCAAGCTTGTGCCCGCAAAAGCGGGTGCTGCACTTGAGGCTGCCACCCGCCGCGCTCCCAACGTGTTGGAACCTGTTGACTGTAAGTGGTTGTTATGCTTTTTTGTCCCACCCAACCACAACACAATTTTCTAGTGTAATCCGTAGATTGAATCGGTTAGCGCCTTGATGCCCATATTTCCAAGTTTCTTTCTTTTTGGTTTTAAGCACTTTATTGTCGACCTCTACTGGTTGACCGAGAGTATCTATCAGCTGCTCCGCCGTTTGTCCTTGCCAAATGCACCTTTTGAAAATCTTTTGAACCAGATCTTCATTCTTATATTTTTCTCTAATATATGAAAGCCGTTGTTTGTTCTGGTTCTCTTTGTACAACCAATAAAGGAACACAACAACAACTACAATTACTAATGGAATAACATACCCAAAAGCTTCAAAGAACTTGAAGATCGCTGCGACAACTGCCCCTATTATTACGAGCCATATTACCACCACGGTTTCTTTCTTTGTCATTCTTCGCGCCATTGGACTATCCTTTTAAGGCATCTGTCTGGGGCTTAAAATGCATCTTATGATCTCAGCCAGCCTACTCCGTTATAGTTTCGCTAATCGAATTTTTCCTCGCGTTCACTGATGCACAGTCCCCCAGTTGTATTCGTGCTATCGGCAGAATTCCGGGTGTGGTTAATGAAAATTTTGGCTGATATAACGAAGAAAATGACCGCTATGAAAAGTAGGTGAAATGAATATAAGATATGAATTTGATTAAAAAAGGATTAAAAGAGATCAGGCCGCCGCAGGCTCCTCCTCATACTCGTCAAACCGGACACTAATCTTTTGGCTCACCCCCTGCGTCTGCATCGTAATACCCAACAGTACGTCTGCGATACTCATAGTACGCTTGGCGTGAGTGATTATTATGAACTGCGTGTCTTTTTGAAATTCCTGCAATAGCAGATTGAAGCGTTCATTGTTCGCCTCATCCAGAGCTGCATCAACTTCGTCAAGAAAACAGAACGGCGATGGTTTCGTTCTAAATACCGCAAACAACAGTGCAAGCGCCGTCATTGACTTTTCACCACCACTTAACAGGGAAATGCTTCTAGTTTCTTTTCCTGGGGGCCGAGCTATCACTTCTATTCCTGCTTCCAGGACATCTTCTGCATCCTCAAGCACAATGTCAGCTTTGCCGCCGCCAAAAAGCTTGCGGAAGATTTCCTGGAAGTGACCTCTGATTTGTTCGAAGGTTTCGAGAAATTTCTCTCTACTCTTTTTGTTCAGCCGGTTTATTAATTGCTGTAACTGGGCTTTACTGCGATTCAAATCTTCGACCTGATTGCTTAGGAAGCTGTGCCGCTCTTCAAGGCTTTGCTGTTCTTCTATCGCATCAATATTCACATTGCCGAGCCGTTCTATCTTGCCTCGAAGCTCGGATATTTCCTCCCTGATGCCTTCCCAGTCAACCTCACTATCTTCGTAATTTGTATAGGCCTGGGTCAAGTCTATCTGCAATTCCTCCTGCACCTTTTCAATAAGGTCCTGTTGCTTGACCTCCAACTGACCCAGCTCTATTTTTAGCTGGTTAATACGCTGCTGAATTTCGTTCTTTTCCGCTCCTTTTGTGTGCAATAGTTGCTCAGCATTTTTTTGTTGTTCGAGCAATCCCGTTATTTCCGTCCGCAGCGACTGATTCATTTGTTGGTGCTTGTCCTTATCAACGAACAGTCCCGAAACAGTCGATTCACTGGCAAGAATATCACTCTGAGCATTCGTCAATTGCTCACCACAGTCTTGCCTTTCCTCTTCGGCTGCCGCAACAGCCTTGAGATTTCCCTGCGTTTGGCTTTGCAGATTCATAATTATCTGCCGCAGAGCCTTACTTTGCTCCACGGCCTGACCCAGAGCTACTTTTAAATCAGTCAACTGTGCTCCATCGCTCTGTTGTTTCTTTTTAAGCTCGGCGTTTTTCGCTTCAAGTTCCTCTATATGCAGCGACCGTTGTTTGTTTATGAGCTCAAGCTCATCGAGTTTCTGCTTGGATTCATATTCCTTCTGCGCAGACTGGGCAATCTGCGACTGAAGCTGTTCAATCTCGCTGACAATCAAGGGCTCTTCTTGCTTGAGCTTATCGATACTCTGCTCATATAAGGCCAGCTTTGAACTTGTCTGCATTTTTTCCGTATTCGCTTCATAGACAGCGGTACGCAGATCCTTAATTACTTTTTCCAGATGTGCCCTCGTCCTGCTGTTTTCCTCGATATGCTTTTCAATTGCCTCGATCTCAGAAGTGATGCCGGCAATTGTCTGCTCCAACTGGCTCATTCGGCTTTTTCGTGAAATAAGACCTGTCGTTTTTCCTAAAGGCCCAAGGCTCAGCGAACCATCAACTCTTACGGATTCACCTTTAACAGTTACAAATGTGTATCCCTTTGCCAAGCTTCCGGTGAGCTTAAGAGCCGTATTAAGCGAGTCCACAAGCAGTGTTTTGCCAAGCAAATCCCACGCTAAAGGCGCATACCTGTCATCATATCTTACGAACTCAATAATCCTGCCTTTTACACCAGGCAAATTCGAGGAATCTTGACTGTCCTTAAAAGGCTCAACCTTGTCGAGTGGCAGGAAACTAATCCTCCCATCGAGCTTCTCAATCGTCTGCTTATCAGCAAGCAATTCGGCAGTACTACTAACTACTACAGAATCTGTTCGACCCTCCAGCGCAGCTTCAACAGCATTTGCATGTTCGACGTCGGTCGTTATTATTTCCGCGAGTATTCCTTCGACATAGCCTAATCTTCCATCAGCATCCGAACGACTTTGTAGAATTGCCTTAACGGCTGTGGCCAAACCTTCGCACCTTCTCTCCATATCTGTAAGCACAGCGAATTCGCCACTGAGCGCACTTCTTGCTTCCTTACTGCGAGCCATACGCTTACTGTCTGTCTCGATTAACTTATCGATTTGTTCTGCCTCGTTGCGCTTCGATTCTAAGCTCTGCTGTAACTCACCTATAACATTCTCGATATCCTTAAGACGAGCACTATACTGTGCCTTCCCAGCAAGAAGTCTCTCGAGCTCCGCCCTGGTTGTTTCGGCCCGGTTAGTAAGGCGGTCCTTTTGATTCGATAGATTGCTCCTGTAATCCGATATGCTACTGATTTCGTTATGAAGTTGAGCAGTTCTTCTAACTATGTCGATAATGCCTGATTTCTCGTCCTCCAGGTTTGCTTCAAGCGAGCTACACTCAATCTCCAATTGTCTTAAGACATCATGAAGCTGCTCAATAGCCTTATTCTTATCGTTAATTATGCGTTCACAGCTTGTCAGTTCACTTTTATGCTTTGCCAGGTCTGTTTTGATAATGTCTTGTTGCTGCTGCAATTCTTCGATTTTCTGCCGTTGCGATTCCCGCCTCTCTTGCAGTTCCTTAATTTTGCTTTTCAAAAACTCGATTCGCTGAAGCTGCTGTTCGATTTTGCTTTGTACAGCCACAAGGCAATTCGACTTATCGCTCAGCTCGTGCTCTTTCTCTATTATCTCATTGCCCAACCGACTCATCGTCGCATCAGCTTTTGCCAGTTCAGCAGACATTTGGGCAAACTGCTTTTCCGCTCGTTCAAGAACAGCCTGTTTATCTTTAAATTGGGAGTAAAACTTATCGTATTCAACAAGCGAATAGTTGACCTGGAGTTCTTTAAGCCGTTGGCTGTACTGCAGATAATTCCTTGCCTTGCCTGCCTGAAGCTTGACGCTGCGCAATTGCTTTGCCACTTCCTGCAGGATATCCGCAAGCCGGAGCAAATTTTGCTCGGTCCGTTCGAGCTTGCGCAGTGCCTCTTTTTTGTGGGCTTTATACTTGCTTATGCCGGCGGCCTCTTCAAAAACTGTTCTTCTGTCTGTCTTTGATGCGCTTACCAACTGTTCGATTTGCCCCTGTTCGATAATCGAATAGGCTTTTGTGCTCACGCCGGTGTCCATAAACAGCTCTCTAATATCCTTCAGGCGGCAAAGTTTGTTGTTTATGCGGTATTCACTTTCACCAGAACGATATATCCGCCGAGATATCTGCACCTGGTCGGCATCGATCGGCAAACGGCTGCGTATATTGCCATCAGGATTGGAAATAATTAACACCACCTCAGCCGAACCGAGAGGTTTTCTGCTGCCGCTTCCACCGAATATCACATCAGCCATTTGATCGCTGCGAAGACTCTTGACACTCTGTTCACCCAGCACCCACTTGACACCATCGACAATGTTGCTTTTACCGCAGCCGTTGGGACCTACAATTGCGGTTATTGGTGAATCAAAAGCAAATTCGGTCTTGTCAGCAAAACTTTTGAATCCGTCAAAAATAGTCTTTTCCAATCTCATCTTTTGTCCTGCTGTTGCAACGTCCGGTAAAGTGTCTCTTATCATATACAGCTATTTTGGGAACAGTCTACAATACTGTTATCGGCCGATAGTTTATTATTTCTTGACACCAAAGCTCATTTCGGTCAGAGGCCCTACGCGAAACTCTGCCTCGATTGCACCTTTGTCACTCATACGCTTCAGCAAAGCTATCATATCGGCGTAAGAAATACCCAGGCCTCCACGTTGTTTATCCTCTCTGATTGGCTCTTCACAAAGGATTTGAATAATGTCACTGAGCTTGAATGAACTCTTCAATGGACCTATTACTATAGGCTTGGTCGGATGTCTGCATGTCACGGAGACATATTCGTCAGTAGCGCGTGAGTCTATTATGATATTACCGTCGGACGATTCTACAAAGATATTATTGCGACAATATATCGGTGCACCGAACAATACTACTCGCGGTTGACCACTACGCGTAACATATATTGTTTTGTGTTCGGTTTGCGGTACCAGCTCAAGGAAAAAACTTCGTCCTACGAACTTTTGTGTGATCGCCAGATCCTCCAGCTTCTGCAACTGCTCGTAAGCAGCCAGCCTAACATTAAAATCACTATCGCGCAGCATTTTCCGTGATATCGCCGTTGTATCGTCTCGTTTTGCACCGGCAGCTATCGCCTCCAGAGCCTCAACTCGATAGGATGAGCCAGTGTCTAACACAATTTCCCTAAGAGTCTGGAGCCCTCGGTCGCTGCCCAAGTTGAGCATACATCGAGCCGCTCGCAGCCTAACTTCCTCATTTGACGAATTCAGCAGGACACCGAGCTTACTAAGGCTTTTGCTGCCTATCGCCTCAAGAGCAATTTCGCTTGCATCTTTGTCCTCCGAAACCGCAAGCTTCCTAACAAACGTTTTTATTCTCTCCTGGGTAACTGCAGGTGCATGGTCAAGATAAATTGCCTTAACAATTTCGACGAACCTCGCTTTTCGATTGTGGTACTTAGCCGGGACTTCTAATGTAATCCGACCGGGTGACATCGCCTTTGCTGTTTCGTATCTGAAACTTTCGTTTATACGGTTACGAATATGGCTGGCAATGCTGTAATCAGGTCTGCTAAGTATCAGGCTCATCCTATACTCCTGAAGGACTTCGCCGCCGCCAAGAACATATCCAAGCCTCCTGCTCTGTTCATTGGTGCTGATTTTATCGACGAAGATTGGCCCTTCTGCGCTTGCGATGACCTGTGTTGCTATACCTGCTGAAACTGTAGGCTGAAGCTCGGTACGATACAGCCAGCCGTTTTCCAGAGACGTTGTCTGCGTACCTGGCAAAGCAGTTACTATGACATCAAAGTGCTCGTTCCGTGCTGCTACTGCGGGTATCATCCCTTCCACTCGTACTATCGCGGTATTCTGGCTGCTAATTAGTTTATCAATATCTACTCGGCTATCCCCTGTCTGCGTAATGATATATCGGGAAAGATACGCTCTAAGTTGGGCTGGACATTCAGCCGAACCTGTACCTGCCAAGCCAGCGACCAGGCTATAGCCTTGCACCGGGATGACATCGGGCAGAAGCACATCGGCAACTGAACCCACGGTTATGCCCAAATCTTCGACCGGCGCAAGAGATACTGAGCCACGCACGGACCGGTCTACTTCGCCACAGCCGCTGACTAAGGTGGTGATAGATATTACTACCATCACACAAATTGTACCTCGACGCGTCGTGTCCATAATGCAAAATGCCCGAATATCGCTGGGATTGAGCTGAAATCTGGCTTAGATAGTAAATCCGGAGAAGCCTCCCGTCAACCCTGTTCCGACGGAGGAGAGTAAGCAGATAAACGCAAAGCACGTCGCTGTACATCTCGAATTTAAGTGCCTTGCATCCCTCGGCAATAACAATTCCCGGCTTGCCAGTTATTCTCCCACTATCTAACAGATGATGGTTCTGTTCCTGGCCTCGCATCAAAATCGACCAGGATATACCGTACAGAGTAGGTGACTGTACCTTTGTTTTGCCTACTCAATTGCTAAAACCACAACTGATTTGGCCGGAAGCGTCGTTGTAAAGATGTTGCCTTCGAGTTCGAAGTCGCTAAAAGTCGCGGGCTTTACGACCTGAGGATTCTCAAAAGTATTATGAGCTGTTATATCCTCTGCGGTTAAAACTCGCCCGAACATTCCCTTAGGTTCGGCACCCTCAAGTGCGCAACGGACTTCGGCAGCATTGCTCGGATCCAAATTGCAAAGCGATATATGAATCCTGCCTGAGTTGTCTTTTGACGCTGAAACGTTTAACGCTGGAATTTTATCGTTGCCAAACTGATAATCATTGCAGTGCAACTCAACGGGAAGTAGCGTAGCATCATGATGAACCTTATACATCTCAAAGACATGATACGTCGGCGTGAGAATCATCTTTTCGCCTTTGGTTAGGATCATCGCCTGCAGAACATTGACGGTCTGAGCAATGTTTGCCATTTTGACACGATGACAATGCTCGTTGAAAGAGTTGAGGAATATGCCAGCAGAAACTGCATCGCGTATGGTGTTTTGCTGGTATAGGAAGCCAGGATTCGTGCCTGGCTCGGCATCCCACCACGTACCCCACTCATCGACAAACAAAGCGATACGACCACGCCGATCAAACCGGTCCATGATTTCGATATTTTTCTTCAGCAATGGGTAGATGGTGAGCGTGTTCTTCATTAGTGCAAACCATTCCGCCTCGTCGAACTTCGTTGCACTACTCTTTCGTACCCAGTTGCCCGTTCCCCGGACATAATGATGCAGGCTGATTGCACCCATGTTCCGGTGACACCGCTCCATCACAACGGTAATCCAGGGGTAGTTCGCGCTTCCGGGGCCACACGCAACTTTGACGATCTGGTTGCCGGAGTAGCTGCGCACATAGGTCTGGAAGCGATTGTAGAGCTCAGCGTAAGATTCGGCAGTCATATTACCCCCACAACCCCAGTTCTCATTACCCACGCCGAAGTACTTCACCCGCCAAGGCTTGTCACGACCATTCTTGCGGCGAATATTGGCCATCTCACTATCACCATCGAACGTCATGTACTCAACCCAGTCCTGCATCTCTTCGACCGTGCCGGATCCCACGTTACCAGCGATATAGGCCTCGCACCCGAGTTGTTCACAAAGATCCAGAAACTCATGAGTACCGAAGGCATTAGTTTCCGTGACCATACCCCAGTGCGTATTAAGCATCTTGGGCCGTTGATCGCGCGGGCCGATACCTTCTCTCCAGTGGTATTCATCGGCGAAGCATCCGCCGGGCCAGCGGAGGACTGGAATGTTAAGCTTACGCAGGGCCTCGACCACATCGTTGCGAATACCGCGAGTGTTCGGAATTGATGAATCCTCGCCAACCCAGAAGCCCTCGTAAATACACCGCCCTAAATGCTCGGAGAAATGGCCATAAATGTTCTTGTTGATTTTCTCTTTGCCTTTGTCCGTGTGAATAATCATTCTATTTACTGCCGATCCCTCCTGCACGGCAGCATCCGAAACGTTTGCCAGTCCGCAACCGACAAGCAGTACTGCAAAAACAACAGTAATCTCTTCAAACAACCTTGTCCTAAACACTTTGAGTTTCATTTTTTTCCGTCCTTTCACTTTTTACTTGCCAGTCAATCTCCCACTATCTGACAGACGATATTTCTTGTTCTCGGCCTAGTGTCGAAATCCACCAGTATCATCTGCTGCCAGGTTCCTAGTGTAAGCTTTCCATTTACTACTGGCACGCTCAAAGAAGGGCCCAAAAGTGCCGCTCGTACGTGAGCGTGCCCATTATCATCATGCCAGGTTTCTTCGTGCACATACCTGACATTTTCAGGTGCTATTCTCTCGAACGCTGCTTCTATGTCGTTATTGACCAATCCTGGTTCATATTCCGTTGTGGTGATACCAGCAGTTGAGCCGATGTTAAAAAGCGTTACGACACCCTTTGTTATGCCCGACTCTGCTATGGCATTACTAACCTGCTCTGTAATGTTGACAATATGGCAGTTTCCCCTGCTCTTGACGTTTATCTTTTGTGTTTTCACCATTTGAAATAGGACCTATTTTATTAAACATTGAGCACCTTCAAGCTTGATTTCCTCACAACTTTACCAATATTAGCTATTACGTCAAATTAAAATATCCCTCCGATAAATAGTGACTCCGCTTTTACCTGCAAGGCATATACACAAGCTAAGATCGACCATTATCAAATAAGCCCTATTAGCACCTTTGTCTTTCCTTCGGCCTATAGCGGTATTTCCAATAATAATAAAGTTAATGATTGTAAGGCTTGTGGTGATGCTGCAGCCAATCCCGGCAACCTCGGCCTTGCCACATATTGGCCATCAACTGCTTGAGAATAGTAAAAGGTCAAAGCAGCCATATCCAACCCAAGAATCTACAGGGAAAAATGCTGTTTTTCCCAAAGTCCGAGCGTTCCCTGACCGATAAGCGAACATGAAAAAGTCTGTTGCTCTTTACGTTAAATAGCTTGAAATCTTTTATCTTTTTGGGGAACTCTGCTCATGGAGAGCTCTGAAAAAACGGATTCTATAAACCAAAACACTGTTTTGAGTGCTGAATATAGGCGTAAAACTACAAAACATCGTGTTCTTGCAGGTGCCATAATGAAGCGGACGTATGCTCACCTCGCCATCCAGACTGGTATCTTGATCCTTATTGTGGCAATCCAGTCGCCGCTTTTAGCCAAAGACGCCACCCCAACGGAAGATTTCATGGATATGGGCCTCGAGGAACTCCTCGAGTTGGAGATTTCCGTGGCTTCAAAGAAGCCAGAGTCGACGTCCGAGGCGCCAGGTGTCGTCGTTGTCGTGCCCCGGGATGAAATCGAGGTCTATGGAGATAGGAATCTACATCAACTTTTGCAGCGCCAGCCCAGCATCTATACACGAGATGTATTCCCTTATACTGACAATGTAGCGGGCTTTCGTGGTGATATGTCGATGGTTACGGATTCGCACACCCTGATACTTTTTAACGGTCGGCCCATCCGGGAAAGCGGCCAGGGGCTCAATGTTAATATGTATCAAACGTTTCCACTGTCAACTTTAGAGAGTGTAGAGTTGATTCGAGGACCCGGTTCGGTACTCTATGGAAGCAATGCCTTCACAGGTGTTGTCAACTTGAAGACTCGGGCTATCCCGGAGCAAAATGAATTATCAGTCTCCGGCATGGGGGGCAGTTACGGATACTACGAAACGGATGTTACGGCTGCAGGAAGATCTGGTGAACTCGGGTATATCACCGCCGTCCGCGTTGCCGGCCAGCAGGGATACCCCTACAATATGACCGATGCGTTGGGTGTCTACGGCGAGGATAACAAACAATACAAAAGCTACTCGGCAGTGGCGCATCTGAATTATGGAAACTTCACTTTTGATAGCTTCTGGTCGGATTATGATGCGTTCTCGATGGGAGTTGTGCCTTTTTGGTCCAACCCACATAAATTATTTCGCAATAAAAAGCTATTCTTAAACGCTGGATACCTAATCCCTGTGCATGAACGAGCAACCCTGGAGTTGAACGCCACCTACAATCTTCAGGAAAACGGCCTGACCAGTTTTAAGCCGCAGATTATCGGGAACAACACATCGGATTTCCTCGTTGAGGCGACCCTCTTTGCCAATCCCCTGGACAACCTGAATGTCGTCCTGGGATACTTGCAGGAGTACCGCTCGAACTACGCACCTGACAGCGATTGCTACCAATCCATTCCACCGTACGATTATTCACCGCAGAGCGCCTACGCACAGGGTGACTACAAAATCGGCAATTTCCTCAAGCTCATCGCAGGGACGCAATGGAATGAATCCTCACAGGGCTTCACTGATTTTGTATCTCGATATGGTGTCATCGCAACACCGTTCAAGAAATGGGGCGTCAAACTCCTTCGAGGCGAGGCCTTTAGGGCTCCGACCGCAGTGGAAACTGACCTCTTTGACCCGGGGATTCTCAGGGGCAATAAGAACCTCGAACCCGAAACTGTCACGACATACGATGTACAGCTTTTCTATCACAACAAAAAAACCTATGCCGCTATTACCTACTTCCAAAGCGAGATTGATAAGCTCATTATTTACGATGCAAGTGCCGTCCCTGACATGTCTTATTTGAACGGAGGTAAGCATATATTCAACGGAATTGAACTTGAAGCCAAATACTTCTTCACGCAGAACTGGCACGTCCTCGGCTCGTTTATGCACCAGGAAAACAAAGCAGATGCCGGCCTCAATCCCAGCGTAGTGCCAGAAGACATGGCTAAATTTGGTACAGCCTACACCTGGGATGGAGGGAGTGTATCGGTATTCTATTGCTTCTTTGGCAATCCGCCGAAAATCTACTTCGCTTCATTACCTGCCCCCTTCGGCTCGACGCTTATGGCCAATCCGGAACCTAAAGAAATAAACTTAGTTAATATGAACTTAGACCTTGACCTGTCAAAACGGATAGGGCTAAAGAAAGGGCAGTCCACTTTTACGTTCCGGGTAGAGAACCTTTTTGACGAAAAGATTTACGTGCCTACACTCGCATATTCCGGCACTCCGAACTCTTTTCCTTATTTGCCGGGCAGGACGTTCTATATCGGATTTGAATTGCACAACTAAGTGTAGCGTGCTCTGATACAGCCCGCGGAGTTCAGTAGGAGCGCCTGGCAACCGTACTCCTTGACTATTGACAGTGCCTCTTTGTACCTAATAGCTTCTCAGGAAAGTCGACAAAAAACTACGTGAACGTTCACACCGATAAGACAGTATATGATAGCACAGCTTGAAGAGCGAGCCAGACACCATTGACCATTATGAATTTGACAGACAACAATAAGGGCGAAAACATGTCTGGTCCCGCCTTTCTCGACCGTGGGGAACCTGTCAACCATCAACTTCCTTAGTGCCAAAAAAGGACGAATAGATTATGTCCTATAACAATTATTTAAAAATAATATTCCTTTTTAGAAAGTGCGGACATTTTCTAACCGATAACAAAAATAATGGCAGTTTGTTTACCATCCGATGACCCTTTTATGGGCTGGGGGTGTTTGTGGTTTTTAGGGGGCTCTTTCAATGAAAAATATATTTATTCGCTTCGCCGTCCAGGCAGTTATCCTGGGTCTCATCGTGCCTATCCAATCGTCGGTTATAGCTAAGGATGTCGATAACTCGGAGGATTATTTTGATATGGACCTCGAGGAACTCCTCAATGTCGAGGTCTCCGTAGCTTCAAAGAAACCAGAGTTGACGTCCGAGGCCCCGGGTATTGTTGTCGTCGTGCCCCGGGATGAAATCGAGGTCTATGGAGACAGGAACCTCCATCAGCTCTTGCAGCGTCAGCCCAGTGTGTACACGCGAGGCTCCTACCCGTTCCTCAACAACCTGGCTTCTTTCCGCGGCGACATGCCGACACACGTGGATCTTCACACCCTTATTCTGCTCAATGGCCGTCCCATCCGGGAGAGCGGTTTCGGTGGCCTTGATTTTCCGGTTTATATGACGTTTCCGATAGTGAGTCTCGATAGCGTTGAGTTGGTTCGCGGCCCCGGTTCAGTGCTCTACGGAACCAATGCCTTCACCGGTGTTATCAATTTGAGGACCCGCGTTCCGGACCATAATGAACTCTCGGTCCGATCAATGGCAGGTAGTTATGGGTATTATGAAACGGACATCACCGCTGGAGGAAGGTCCGGTGAACTTGGGTACATGACTGCCCTTCGTGTTGCTGGTCAGCAGGGGTACGCCTACAGCTTGACCGATGGGATAGGAGTCTTCGGCTCGCAGAACGATGAAAACCGTAGCGTCTCGGGGACGGCGCACTTGGAGTACCGCGGATTCACCTTTGATGCCTTCGCAGTGAATCTCGATACTTTTCATTTAGGCGCCATTCCGTGGTGGTCTCTTCCATATCACGAGTGGGGCACCAATAAACTATTTGCCAATGCCGGCTACCGGGTTTCCCTGGACGATCGAACAAACCTGGAGTTGAACCTTACTTACAACCTCCACAAGAACCGCTTCTCTAATGTAACACAGACCGTCGGCCTGAACACCTCGGACGTCCTGGGCGAAGTAACCCTCTTCACCAATCCGATAGACCACCTGAATGTCGTCCTCGGATACCTGCAGGAATATCGGTCAAACTACAAGGTTGATGACGATTACTATCAATCCATCCCAGCGTACCATTATCAGCCCCAGAGTATCTACGCACAGGCCGATTACAAAATACGCGAGTCTGTTAAGCTCATTGCAGGCACACAATGGAACGAATCCTCACAGGGTGTCGAAGGTTTTGTCTCTCGGTACGGCGTGATTTTCACCCCATTCAAGAAGTGGGGACTTAAGCTCCTTCGGGGCGAGGCTTTCCGCGCCCCCTTTGCCCTCGAGACGGATCTCTATGATACGATGCTCGTCGGTAATCATAACTTGAAGCCGGAGGAGGTAACGACCTACGATATCCAGCTTTTCTATCAAGACAGGAAGACTTATGCTGCGGTCACATATTTCAACAGCGAAATCGACCAGCTCATCATTCGAGACACGAGTGTTAGCCCGGCATCGTTCAAGAACGGAGG
>Ga0307431_1000003_pt1:167500-208922 | contig 208922 bp, 163 predicted proteins | sample SalMarWE160170MG_FD_202155 | JGI IMG/M metagenome (GOLD analysis project Ga0307431, IMG submission 202155) | Salt marsh sediment microbial communities from the Plum Island Ecosystem LTER, Massachusetts, United States - WE1603-170 | ecosystem: Environmental > Aquatic > Marine >...
GAAACTTTCCTTTGACCGCGAAAGACGCTTTAACTCTGACGTTGCTCACGAACTTCGCACTCCTGTTGCAGGAATACAGTCGACAATTGAAGTGTGTCTTTCTCGCATTCGTGAACCGCAGGAATATCAGGCTGATTTACAGACCTGTCTGCGAATTGCTAAAAGCTTGCATCGGATGATTGAGGCTATGTTGTCGTTGGCAAGGCTTGAGTCAAAACAGATGTCATTAAAATACCAGCATATTTCTATTAAAGAATTGATTGCCGATTGCTGGGTGAGTCTTGCAGATAGAGCATCCGATAGAAAAATTACATTTGAGAATCGTATAAACGAAGATATCGTATGCCCTTCTGACAAAGACCTGCTTTCCATGATTCTTTTCAATATCCTTGATAACGCAGTTGAATATTGTAATGATGCCGGACGAATTTGGATTAAAGCCGAAGAATCAGGAGGACTTGTAACACTTTCAATATCCAACACCGGCTGCAAGATAACACAGCAGCAAATGGATAATATATTTGATTCGTTTTGGAGAGGTGATGAATCGAGGAAGGATACCGGCAAGCACTGCGGCATTGGACTTGCCGTTGTGCATAGACTCGTTAAAGCGATGAGTGGAAATATCAAAGCTGAAATCGAACGAGAACAAATCTTTACGATTCGCCTTAGCCTGCCGATGAAAAAACCCATTACATCTGAATTGAGAGACTCTTGAAATTACCTTTTCCTCGCCTCGCTCTGCGAAAGAAAGCGAACAAACTCCGGGGAACCTGCTGCTGGATCACCTCCTTTCTAGGGATTACTAGTGGTCTGTCTATAAATAAATGATCCCAAATTCAGGTATTCTTGCTGATATGGTTAATAGTAACTTTAACCAGAAAGTAAGAATATCTGATATGCCAAACAAAATTTATGTTGTTGAATTAAGCAACCAGGAACGCAATGAACTAAACCGATTGATCAACACAAAAAAGGGTAGTCATACAATCAGCCTTTTCCGGTAAATATTATTCATCCGTTCTAAAAGCTAAGGCCGGTAGACCTTCCTTATTATATAAATTTGCACTTTCAGGGTTATCTGCCCAGGCATAGCGCACAGCTACGGGATTGGTTATCTCATCGTTCCAGACAATGACTTCATCATTCTCTATTTTTGCGTTTGCCCAGACAAATTTTTTGTCAACGTTGGCAATGGCGAAATGCTTCAGCTCACCGCCTCCTTTAGCTATTAATCCGTCGCCGGTATTTGTAAATGTGATAATGATTTTGTTTCCTTCGATTTTCATAGACTGATAAAGTGGGCCTGAATAAACTACATTTTTATCACCATAAGCCACCTTTTGAGCTGCGAGTGCAAGCCGCTTACCTACATCTTCTTTATTTAAAGGATGAATGTCATTCCATTCACCGATATCGATGGCAACAGCCATTCCCGTGTTAGGGACAGCGAGCGTTTTAAGCTGTGCTTCTCTCAATTCAGCCCAATTACTTTCAGAAGGCTGGTCTTTAACCTCCATAAAATTGGCCAGTTGTACATATAAAAAAGGGAAATCACCCTGGTTCCAATTGCGTCTCCAGTCAGCAATCATCGCAGGGAACAGTTTCTGATATTCAAGTGGTCTTCCGGCGTTGGATTCACCCTGGTACCATATCACCCCTTTAATTGTATAATTTAATAGCGGTGCAATCATTCCATTATACAAACCTAATGGCTGCCACTCGATAAAAGTTTTCGGCTGCAATGGCTCCATAGTCGCGCCTAATTTATATTGCCATTGGCCTTTTAAGTCGATTGTTTGCCCCCCTGCTGTCAAATGGTATGGCTTATCCAGAATAAAACCGCCACGGCCTATATTATTAACAACCCTTACTACAATAACATTTTTCCCCTCCTTAATCAGGTTTTCAGGTACATCATATTTTCTTGGCGGGTATTGGTATGAAACACTGCCGACAAATTTGCCGTTAACATAAGTTTTGTCACTATCAACGACCCTGCCCATTAAAAGTCTCGCCGGCTTGCCGGTCATCGAAGCCGGGACATCAATTTCCTTTCTGAACCAGATAACGCCGTTCACATGCCCCAACTCACCGTCGGCCCAATAGCCGGGTACATTCATAGTTGCCCAATCGGAGGCATCGTAAGTCGTATCAAACCACGGCTTTTGACCATCCGCCAAACCTTTATCCTTTTGCTGCAAAAGGCTATACCACGCATCGCTGACAGCTTTATCCTTGTCAGCAATTTGATTAAGGTAGGCGCTGTCTTTAAATTTTTCCGCTGTTTCAAGGTGGGCAGGAAACTCTTTTAAGGCGTCCTCGCTCAACCACGCCTCGGCAGGCGATCCTCCTACACTTGCATGAATTAAACCGATGGGAACCTCGTATTTTTCATATAATGCTTTTGCAAAAAAATAACCTGTGGCTGTAAAGCGTAGAATACTCTCAGGATTTGCTGATTCCCAGTAACCCGATTGTAAGTCTTCCTGTGGTGTGTTAAAATTATACCTCTTGGAAACAAAAAACCGTTTGATAGCCGGATTGTTAGAATTTGCAATCACATCTTCATAACGGTCTTTTACCCGTGCCATAGACAGGTCCATATTCGACTGGCCTGAACATACCCATACATCGCCTATCATGATATTTTTCAGAGTTATGTGATTATCAGCATTAATTTCCATATCGTATGGACCGCCCGCTCTCAATTCAGAAAGCATTACCGCCCAATTACCATCCATATCGGCTGCGGCGTTATATGTTCCGCCGTTAAATTTTATTGTTACCTCTTCACCAGCATCGGCCCAGCCCCAGATTCTTACACCGTCACATCTTTGCAGCACCATACCGTCACTCACTAAAAGCGGCAGCCTGACCCGGCAATAGGCAGCCTGACAAATCAATAATGTATAAAAGCATAATACAAAAATATGTATTCTTACATTCATCTTCATCAATAATATTCCTTTAGTTTTTTACTGGTTGAAATAAGGATTATTTTTCAGCCTCTGCAATGCCAAAGTGTCGGTCTGCGAAGGCCAGGAACTGCTGCCAGTCATAGCTGTTGATGCCATGTCCGCCCTTGCGGTTGTGATAACCAATCGTGTCACCAACAGCGGTTTCGACGGGCGGCATTTCATCCACGCCAAGTCCGCCCTTACCAAATAGCTCATAGACCGGCTCAGCATATTTAGCGGCGAGGAACGAGCCTCGCGGGTCGCCCCAATAGTCTTGCTCAGCGGTAGCGATGTACACCGGCCTGGGAGCCATTAAAGCAACAAGCATGTGCCAATCAACGGGCAGGTCGTTCACCCGATCGCCGTAGTCCTTAAAATTGCGGTTGAACCAGTGTGGAGCATAATTGTTGATTGATTTGACAGTCTCACCGTAGCCACGACGGACGATGACAGCACCGCCGCAGCCTGATTCGCCCGAGAAGACGATTGCGAAGCGCTCGTCCTGGGCTCCCGCCCACATAGCGACCTTGCCGTAACGCGAAAACCCCATGATGCAAACCTTGCCACCGTCAATGTCTGGGTCGGTTACAATGTAATCCATGGCTCGGCTCATGGCCCAAGCCCAGGCGCCGATGGCGCCCCATTCATCCGGACCTGCCTCGGTCTGTCCCGGTTCTGCAAATACCTTACGGATGCTTTGCTCGTACGAACCCTCTCTACTGTCAGGCTCAACATCCCAAGGATTGAAACTAACCAAGCCATAGCCGCGATTGAGTAATACCGGCTGGTAGCGACCGCGTCCAGGCATCAGGAAGATCGGCACCGGTTTACCTGTATTGGCTGGCAAAATAATGTTAAGATCCATCTTCGGCCCGTCCTTCTTCCCAGTGAAGTAGATCGTTACACTCTTTGCGATGGCCCTACTGTTCATGGCATTAGAATTTGTCGAGATCACTTCCCAGGTCATCTCCTTAGGCCGCCCAACCATTGTGCGACCATAAACGTGAGTCTCGAAGAGCTTTAGAATCTCCGGCCGGCGCTTTTCTTTCCAGGTCTTGGTGTCGGTAACCTTTTCACCATTGAGCATGACCAGCGGATCGGGCAAAGAGTACTGGGGAACCTTCGACTCATCGTAAAGCCCGGGCGGGTAGTTTGGTGGAAGCTGAGGTTGCTGCCCAGCTAAGGCTTGGCCCTCCTTACTGAGGTTTGTACCTTCTCTGGCCTCTGACGAGACGGGTGCAAAAAGAACATAGCCGAGGAACACGAAGATCAGAGATGCGGCGATTTTCGGTGGGAGATATCGTTTCATAACTCGATCCCTATATATTTCAAGTTTTTCTATCTTATTTGGTTTCGTCCAATAAATCCTTTTAATCCATTCATGACAAATTACTTTCTAAGAACCTCTAACAAAATGAGTATATCTTTATGTTGTCATCCCTTCGGCAAGCTCAGGGCAGGCTCTGAGCGAAGCGAAGGATCTGGGTTACAAATGAGAAATTTCTTATGAAGGCCAGATTCTTCACTCCACTGCGTTCCGCTCAGAATGACATTGTCTCACTTCGTTAGACGCCCTAAATTTTTTAGTGACTTTGAATCAACAAGAAAGCAAAAAGAAAAAATATATTATTGATGTTTGAATAAATAATGGAACAAACGTACTGTCACTCCTGCGCAAGGGCTTGTTGCCAAACTCCCTTTTCATTTCGATATTGCCCGAAAAGCAAGATGGTGAGTTCCATCAAAGTAAAAACCGAAAACGATGCACTTGAAATACCAAAATACTCTGTGCAACAATAAACCCCTAAAGTCCCTCACCACTCGGCAAGCGACAGCCTTTCTAAAAAATACCGCCCACAGCAGCTTCTTGATGTTGAGAACCATTGCGGTCAACAATGCCTGCATCTGCATCTTAACCAAACCACGCAGCCGTGCCCGAGCCAGACCATGCTGACTTTTGGCCTGTCCGAACAAACCTTCCATACACGTCTGTCTTTTCTTCAGCAATCGCTTTCCTTGAGCACTCTCACACGCCGCCTGTGCCAGCTCAACATACGGCGTATCAAATCGCGTCACCTGCCTCAACGCATCCACGTCCGTCGAAGAAATACACTTGCCACGAAGTCGACATCGACCACACACGCCGCGATCGCAACTATAGAACGCCTTGCTATCTTTGTTCTGTGTGCGGCGTCTGTGTAAAATCTGGCCCGCCGGACAACGATATATATCCCGCTCAGAATCGTACTCAAACTCACTCTTATCAAAACCGCCATGCGCGTTACCGCCTTTACGTTCGTGGATCACCGTCTCAATACCTTTATCCTGCAAATAACCTAGACAATCTTGAGAACCATACAAATGATCTGCCACCGCCCGCCGAGGCGTCCCGCACCGATGCTCATGTTGCTCGAGCAACTGTGGAACTGCCGTCGTATCATCCACCGCTGCGCTACTCGTGGCCACCGCCGTCACCACCCCTTTGTGCTCATCAGCCAGAAAATGCGTCTTATATGCCAGTTTCGACTCTTTACCACGCCGATGATACAAACTCGCATCCGGGTCCGTCCTGGAATACTTCTGGTCAGACGTCCGGTCTTTCCGTGGACGCTTCTGACCCAACCGGCGATCAGAGTCTTCCGAATCAGTCTCTGGCTCGGCCTGTTGCTCCAATTGCTCCCAGTACTGCGCAGGACGATACCGCAACGTCCTGACACTGTCCAACGAAGCATTGGCCTGCACAACCGTGCTGTCAATCAGGACATCCTGGCCGCGTACTAATCCAACGTCATGACAACGGCCCAGAGTAAATTCAAACAACTGCTCAAAAAAGCCCACCCCAAACCGACGCCGGGCCTTGCTTAGAATGCTGTGATCCGGAATCTCCTCATCCAAGTCATAACCCAAATACCAACGATAGGCCAGATTTACCTGGACCTCTCGCATCAGTTGCCGCTCCGAGTCAATGTTGTACAGATATCCTAAAAGCAGCAGCTTGGCCACAACCACCGGATCAATTGAAGGCCGACCGGTGTGTGAATACAGAGGCGCCGTCGCTGACCTAATCCACGAAAAATCCAGAACCTCAGCCAGTCGCCGCACCAGATGTTGCTTTGGTAATAGCTTACATTTCCGGCAATGTAAGGCCCATAGTCTCCGCCATGATGGCCAAAGAGGAGGCGGTTCCCATGGTATTGCAATGCCCACTACTTCTGGCAGCGCATATTTCAGCCTCCAGCATGTCTTCTTCAGAGAAATCATCTTTTTTTTGTTTTTCCTTAATCATCCAGTTAAATGAACCGGTACCTATTAATTCCCCTTTATACCTGCCACTGAGCATCGGCCCGCCGGGTACTATGATGGTAGGTAGATCAACACTACAGGCACCCATTATTGTTGATGCTGTCGTTTTATCACAGCCGTTTAAAAGAACTACTCCATCCAGCGGATTTGCCCGTATGCATTCTTCAACATCCATGCTGGCCAGGCTGCGAAATAACATGCTGGTAGGACGCATAACGGTTTCCCCCAAAGATGTTACAGGAAATTCGAGGGGAAAACCGCCCGCCTCCGCCACGCCTCTTTTTACGATTTCAGCAAATTCCCTTAAGTGACCGTTACAGGGCGTTAGATCAGACCATGTGTTGCATATACCAATAACCGGACGCCCGCGAAAATAATCATCAGGATAACCCTGGTTTCTGAACCATGAGCGGTGTACAAAGCCCATCTTGTCTGAACCACCAAACCATTCTTGACTTCTAAGCTTTTTTCCTTCTTTCATCTTAAATATCCATTAGTAAACAATTCTAATAAATTGTAATGATCTGTCCGCAGGAGGCCTTAATTGGTTCCATTCAATAAATCGTTTACTGCATTTACCAGATATATGTAAGTGGAACCAACACTGATAACATACTCATTCTCTCCCCACAGGAAGGGCCAGTCCTCTTTGTTTTCAGGGAAATCAGGTTTGATAATCATAACTCCTGGAACAATGCCGCCAGCTATAAATGAATAATCTGCTCGATTATTTCCATAGGCCACTCGCTTCGAATGTGTCCCCACCCCTGAAACGAATGAAATATTTGAGCACGGATGACAGCCGTACACAAAATTCAATCCCGCGAAGACATATTCAGGATCGATGATCTCCGGGAAGGCCTTGTACAGGATATAATTCGTCATGCCAAAACCAATGGCCCCGCCGGCTCCTCCCCATCCTCCCCTGCGCATTCTTACACCAAAAGGATTATTTTCATAAATCCCGCCAAGCCTTTCATGATAGGTTTTGACCAGAGCCTCCATCTTTTTCGCATAGGCCTCATCCATATAGGGCATCGCACGTACAGCCAGGGCCGCGAAAAAATTGAATCCTCTCTCAATAGCCGGCAACAGCTCATTAATTGCGTTGGAATACTTTTCTTCCTTTGTACATATTAAAAGTTCCACAGCCGCATTGAATTTTGCCGGTTTCAGTCGCCCTCTTGTGGTGTTGCCATGCTGATACAGATTAGGATCTCGACTTTGTTCTTCGTCCCATACATTTTTAGCCATAGCCAGACATTCGTCCGCCAGCTTATCGTTGTATCCGCGTAAAGCTCTGCTGGCCGCTGCCAATGCTGCAATCGAACCATAATTTAACGGCGTAGATTTATTTGTAAATGCCCATCTATCATCGAAAACACCGCTCCTGAATCCATCCGATTCATCTTCCGCCATGTTAGGATCATAAATCAGATTGTCGGTCATGGTTAATGCATCGCCCAGATGCGTATATTGTGAAAGGTTCGGCACGATGATGCCATTAACAGCGTGACCGACAGCTTTGTGCTGAGCTAACAAACCGAGCGCACCATGTTCAATCTGCTGAAGCAAGTCGGGTTTACCATCGGGATGGTGAATATCCACGTAACGTTTTTTCTGATCAATGGTAGTTTCATCCCTCTCCGGCTTAAATGTTTCCCAGACTTGAACCAGGTTTGACACCACATAATATTGCGTCGGGGTCCGAATATCATAATCACCAGCATCGCACCAGCCCCCGACATTCAATCCGGGAATGTGCTCGCCCGGCTTATATTTTGTATCCGTTGTGGGGCCCTGAGCATATAAATCAAAATGTTGATGATTCACCGGCGCCTGCAATGCATCATCAAGATGGGCTGCACCATGCCAGACGCGATAAGCTTCGTTCACAAACATGTGGTCCATTTGCACCGGGAAAAACACATCAAGGGTTGGATGCCAAGCGTTTTCATAAATATCTTTGGCAATCTGGAATGCCTTGGTGCGTATATTACCATATTCAATCACATACAGGCCGCTGTCCTTGACAGATGTAAAATCAAATTTCACATAGTGATATCTCAAATAGTCGCCCCATGTTACTAACTCATTCTTGTAGGCTTCAACCGTCTTGCCGCTCTCTGTCACTTTCAGTAAGCGGGCCTTTGTTAGAGGTGTATCGTTTTTATCGAGTTCTATAACCGCAACTTTCTTTTGATTGGGATGATACCCAACCTGCGAATGAGCAATCATTGGAGGCCGAGTCCAATTAGGAATCGTATTAGCGGTTAGAAACCACTCGACAACTTTGCCAGATTTCCCTACTGGAATAAGGCTGCGCACTACGTACCACCCGTTTTGTGCGAGGTTACGACCATCGAACAACATGAGTTCACCAGTAAGAGATTGAATTTTAATACGGCGTTCAGGATCTTCCGGTGCCATTATAAGAATTTTGCCTGTGGCAATAGGTTTAGGCTCTATATATTCAGACCGACCCCGATCATCAAATGTTGAATGACCAGCAAACTGAGGGATTTTAGTATCAGCAGGTTTAACTTCCATTGGTCCGGATGGGTATAGTGGGAATATACCGGTTCTGTTATCTATGATATATGTTTTTTCAAAATATGAAGCGGGTAAGAATTCAAGGTTGAAGCCGGTATGTCCTTCAAGCCTTTTGGGCAGCGGAGCGTCAAGATAAACGCTGATTAATATCCCTCCATTTTGTGCTGCGACTGTAACTCTGGAATTAAAATTAAATTTTTCGTATTGCAGTAAAACCTCGATACTGTTTTTCTCTTTATCCACTTTTCGTTCAACCACCATCGGTATCTGATCCCACTGTTCCGGGGTTGTATTGAGTCTTACCGCACCGCCCGTAGCTGTTCGCACTCCATGATGGATTAGTTCAATACCTGCGGTTTTTTCATCAAAAAAGAAACCTGTGTATTGGTTGCTAAAAACCAAAACATTTAGACCGGGTTTTTCAAAGTATTCGAGATCATTTAGCTTTAGACCGTCACCGGTATAATGGGCTTGGTTACAGCCGGGAAGTAAAAAGACAACTGTTGCACTTAACAATATCTTTATTACCAATATGCTTTTAAAAGACAATTGATGAGTGTTCATTATTCTTTCCTAAAGAATAGACGAAAGACTGAGATTCAATACTGCTTAACGCAGCTATCTACGAAATTTTCACTATTCAAAATTTACTTGTATCGCTTTTTCTTTCTTACTGAGAGTTACTTTTTTAGTTTGTCCATTTGAGGTGATTATATAATCACCGTAAAATGCATGTGCTTTGAATATCCCATCATTACCAGCTTTGCCTGAAGTCTGAGTCCACCACTTGTTAAAAACAAGGTCGCGATAAGCTAAAGCCTGAGCGGTAGGTGTCCAGTCTTTTTTCCACATTGCAGTATGCGGCTGCCAATGACCTTCTTCCCAGAAACCCCACATTAAAATGGCTTCAACACTGGGGTGCGCGAAGCAAATCGGAAAAAACATTCGAAGCGCTTCGACCTTACCTTGTTCATCATCAGCGGTAAAAAGACATTCGGTAATTTTAATCGGCAGATTGAACTTAGCTAGCTGGTCGAGAGTTTTTTGAACGTGCTCGGGCGTTGTAGCAGCCATTCCGGAAGAGTCGGCTTTGTCGGAAGTGACAAAATGGCCCTGACATCCAATCCCGTCGATGGGGACACCATTTGCGAGAAGGTTTTCGATTTGTGTTATATAACTGCCGGCGTTGTAACCACCCTCAACAAGAATGCCATAATCATTTACATACAGGGTAATATCCGGATTTCCCGCTTTTGCCATATAGGCCATTTCGTTGACAATACCGTAGCCGAGGCGACGGCGGAAAAAGCCACCATTAATCATCTCGTTATTCAGGTCAAACTCTTCAATACGACCCTTAAAATGTTTTGTAACGTCAATCGCACGACGGTTGATTACTGCGCGAAGCTGGTCATTATTCAGCTTATTTAACCAGGGCATAATGTATTTGTCTTTCGCCCAGAATATGCAGTGACCGCGCATCGGTATGTTATGTTCGTGACAGATCTGCCATATTCTATCTGCAGTAGAATAATCGATGACATCGAGCTGTTTTTCACAGTCATACCATTTCAAGGCGTTTTCGTGCACCGCGTAGTTAAAATTCTCGGAAAGAATTTTAAGAAACATCTTTCTGTCTTCCGGCGACATGGCGTTCTCGTCTTTTTCCGCAAGATGATTTGTAATCGCCGTACCAAATAAAAATTCGTGACGTACCTGCTGAACCTTAACGTCAGCGCCCGGTTTGGTCTTTACTACGATATCACCCATTCGGATTTCTGCTATCCGGGCCTCTATTGCAGATAGTGTCAGCTTTGCTGAAATATCGTCTTGTGCAAAACAGACAGTGGCCATTAGTGTAATTACAACCGGAAGGAAGAATCTTGACTTTGTCTTCATAATCGACGCTCCTTATTCATATTTGATCGCCATTTCTGTCCACTTATCGACTGACTATCCTAAATTACATGTCAAAAAAAGTAAAGTCAAATTAAGGTATCGTCGGTACAAGTAAGATAAACAACGCACTCTTGTGTTATTTATTGCATGATATTTTCTGTTTATTTTGCGCCGATTTTGCATTCCAATGGAGACTTATTATTGAAAACACAGAGCCGCTCTGTATCACATGGTATGATGGCAAAGACAGAAAATGATGATCAGATACTCGTTCAACAGGCTTTACGAGGTAAGCCGAAGAGTTTCGGTGAGCTTTGCAGGAGATATTACCCTTCATTGACAGCAATAGCCGATTCGATACTGTTGGACCATCATCTGGCTGAAGACGCGGCCCAGGAGACATTTGCCGTAGCTTGTCGCAATCTGAAGACATTGAAAAGGCCGGAATCTTTCGGTGCTTGGGTCGGAACCATTTGCCGAAATGTGGCGAAAGATATGCTTCACGAGTTGCCAAGACAGCGAAAGACTGCTGAAAAATATGCAAGTCTTGAGAATGACTGCGATGATTGCGACCACGGGATGATTATGACGGAAGCTGTACAGCAATTACCGCAACATCTCAGAGAAGTAGTATACCTGCGGTTCTACAACGAGATGAGTTATGAACAGATGGCGAAGGTCCTTGGAGCTACACAACAATCGATTGACGGCAGGCTTCGCCGGGCGAAAAAGAAAATTGCAGCGTTTTTAGCAAAAAAAGGTTTCAGGAGGTAAAGAATCAAATGAAGCGTAACAGTGACATTCAATGGCTGGAATCCTTGTTGGCAAAATATTTGTACCGTGAGCCGGTCATGTTTGATTTTCAACAATGGGCACAAAGGTATCCGAGAGAAGCACAACTGTTGGAGCGAGGCTATAAGGATGCTGACCAGAGTCACGAAACAAAAATTTATCATATTTGGAGACTAATCATGGAAAGTAAAATTACAAGATATTCAGCAGCGGCAGTTATCGTATTGGCAACGGCATTGGTTCTGCTCGGCCCATTTGGAACGCCGGGAAACGACAGCGTTGTCCTCGCAGATGTTCAGCAAAAAGTCGCCAATATTGAGACAATGATAATACGAGGCACAAAAACCTTTACACTTCCAGGCAAGAACGGCGATATATGTGAGTTCGAGGGGGTCAAATGCCAGTTCGACCTCGTGAAATATTCGTCAATCAAGTATGGCTTAGTTGAGGAAGGATACGTTGGAGACGAGCTGATATATCGTTTCACTCTCAATCGGCCGAAGCGACAAACTCTTCTTGTTCTTCCTCCTTGTAAGAAGTATGGGGTGTTTACCTCTACGGATAAACAAATGCAGCTATTGGAGAACCTGACTCCTAGCGGTCTCATCAATTTGTTTCTTGAGGGCTACCACAGGGATCTGGGACGAGACGACATCAACGGCGTCGAAGTTGAGGTCTTTGAGTGTAAAGACACCGAACCCTTCATAGGACTTTTGCCAAAGGTCATTGCTGATATTCAGAGCTTAAAAGGTAAAGTCTGGATAGGGATTGAAGAGCAACTGCCGCTCCGGGTCGAGGGCGACATCCTTATCGGCAAGAGCCTTATGACCATGTTCAACGACTTGAATCTGCACGAAGTCAATACTTTCGGGGAGTATAATGTCGAGCTTGATGAAGAAATCTTTGACATCAAACCGCCCGAAGGTTATACCGAATTTACGCTCAGTGATATTCTTCCTTTGATTCCCGTGGAGGCCAAGGCCGGCCTTGCCGGTTTGGGCATTGTTCCAATCGGTCTGATTTTTAGGAAAAGGTTTAGAAGAAAGAAAACAGCGGTTAAGCAGTAACTATAGAAACTGTTCGCGGCAGGATTTAACAATCCTTAAAAGATTAGCCCCAGCAAACCTGCCCTGAGCGAAGTCAAAGGATTGGCTGAACTGTTCTTGATATTTAGGTCCCACGTTCACGCACGGTTCTTTTTGACTATCATCTCCTGAATGGTATAGGCAAACATTTTTTGATTTTATTACCTTATTTAATTTTTATAATCTGTGTTAATCTGTTCCCCACAGCAGAGCTTTTAGAATTCAGTGGAACGGCTGCAAATAGTGAATTAATGCTCTGTAGAAACCTTCACAACAAGGTCATTTCGAGCGAGCCGTAGGCGAGTCGAGAAATTTATTTGAACAGATTTCTCCACTACGGGCCACCCTGTGACCCCTTCGGTCGAAATGACATAAGCGCAAATTTTAATCACAATTAGTATTAATTGTTCGCGATATTAAAATATTTCTCTGTATGTATGGCAGTAAGGGACTTTGCCGGTTTTGGTGTAATAGTCTTGGTGATATTCCTCAGCTTGCCAGAATTTATCTGCCGACACTATTTGAGTCTTTACATCGTAACCCTTTTTCCTGAGTGTCTCGACGAGCTTAGTTGCAATCTGTTTCTGCTGTTCATCCACATAGAAAATCACAGAACGGTATTGTGTTCCTATATCAGCACCCTGGCGATTTAGTTGTGTAAAGTCGTGTGTCTCGAAAAACAGCTTGGCAAGTTTCTCATAATCGGTTTTTGTTGGATCATACACCACTTCCACTACCTCGGCATGGCCGGTTCTATCGGTGCAAACCTGCTTATAGGTTGGATTGTCCACATGGCCACCGGTATAACCAACCGACGTCGAGATCACGCCGGGCGCTCGTTGGAAATAGAACTCCGTGCCCCAGAAACAGCCTGACGCGAATATCGCTCTTTCGGTCTGTGTTTTTTCTGCTGGTAAAAAGTCCATCGAAATGGAGTTCACACAATAGCGTACATTCTTCGGCGTGAATCCCTCACCCATAAACACGTGTCCCAGATGTGCGCCGCATTGTGCGCAGATAATCTCGGTCCGATAGCCATCCGCATCCGGCTGCCACTTCACGGTCCCTTCGATGCGCTCATCAAAGCTTGGCCATCCGCAGCCGGACTTGAATTTCGAAGACGATTTAAACAACTCTGCACCGCATCGCTTGCATGTATACACACCCTTGACAAAATGATCGTTATATTTTCCACTAAACGGCTCCTCCGTACCCTTATGAATAATAACCTGTTCTTCCTCGGGTGTTATTTCTCTGTACATCTTCTGCTCCCTGTATAACCCAACCTCATCCAGGAATATTTCCGCTTTGTTCTGCTGCCCTTTTGCTGTGATGGCAATCTGCGCCAGATTCTGCCCATCCAATGACGTCTTATTAAACAGCAGTCGGAACCTACTGAACGGTATCCTGATTTGTGTCGTCCGATTAGCTAATCGAGTCCAAATGATGCTCTTTTTAGAGCCTTCCTGCTTTCTTGCAAAATCGTCGATGATTATATTGCCTGCCGAGTTTGCTGCTACTTGCTCAATACTTAACAGCCGTCCTACAAATAGACCACCGGCGACAATGCATACAAACAGGATCGCCGACATGCGCTGCGTTTTTATAGAATGTTTTGCTATTGTCATTTCAGTCCCCCTTATTTTATATCGTAATTCATTCAGCTAATTGCTTATACTCACAAGTTGCCCAAAGTGTTTGCAAATACGAGCGATTGGGAGATAAATTCAGACATGATCCATAACAGCAAATCGGCTCGCTTTGGTAAGATAGCGTGGTATTCCCTAAGAATGAACTGACCTGCTCAAATTACCAGAGCTGTGACTGTTTAGTGCCGTCTCGAAGAGCTACCTTTTTCGCACGAGGTAATTTTGCTTCCACGATATCGATAGCGGACCGTCCGCAGGCGGACTTTGGGCACTCACCGGTCCAGCAGTAAAGGCAGAGTTTCTCTCTGGGCAAGCCAATCGCATCTACCATGTCGTCTACAGTCTGATACCTGAGTGTAGTAACGCCAAGGTCTCTGGCGATCCGTTCAACCATTTGTCGGTGCTTTTGCGAGGTATGGTCTATGTACTCCGATACATTTAGAAGGTCATGCCCTTCAAGGCTGCGAATAGCTTTGCGAGCAGCAAGTTCATGGATAGAGCGTGTTGAAAAATTGAACCTGCACGGAAACATCAATGGCGGACATGCTGGTCTTACATGGACCTGCTTTGCCCCGCAATCCCACAGTTTCTTTATGGCAAAGTTCTTCAGTTGTGTTCCCCTAACAATCGAGTCCTCACATACGACAATACTGTTTCCCTCAATTACTTCTTTGATCGGTATCAATTTCATCTTGGCAATCAAATCCCGGGTTTCCTGAGAAGGCGGCGTATAACTGCGGCCGTATCCAGGTGTGTACTTGACCAGCGGCCGTCGGAACGGCTTGCCGGACTCCATTGCATATCCTAATCCATGCGCACATCCCGAATCGGGTACGCCGGAGACCACATCGACATCGATGTCCCTGTCACGTCTGGCAAGATGCCTTCCGCTTCTTTCCCTGACGATTTCAACGTTTATTCCTTCGTAGCTCGAAGCCGGAAAGCCCGTATATATCCAGAGAAATGCGCATGTCTGCTCGCTGCGTCCTTTTTTTGGTCTTCTCTGTACGATTCCATCCTCACTTATGAGAATGATTTCGCCCGGCTCAACATACTTGACGGTCTCGAATCCCAAGTTTGTAAAGGCACAGGTCTCGCTCGTTACAGCCCAGGCGTTGCGGCTTTTACCGACCACGAGCGGCGTGTAGCCGAATCTGTCTCTGGCGACATAGATGCCGGTTCTGTTGAGCAGCAGTAGTGAGCATGAGCCATTGATGACATTGAACATTTTTTCAATGCCATCCACAAGGTCGGCTCCCTGGCTAATGAGCTTTGCGATTACCTCTGTAGTGTTGACACCCTTGCCGCTGACCTCGCTGAATGACATTCCCTTTCTGAGAAGCTTCGCTGCGAGTTCTTCAACATTTTCTACTATACCGTTTGTAGCCAAACAAAACGGACCAAACTTCGAGTTCAGGTAAATGGGCTGTTCATCCAGGGCACTGATAACACCGATGCCCTTGTTGCCGCTCATTGTTTTGTGGTCTGGATAGAATTTTGATTTGAATTGGCTTTGACTTAAATCGTGTATTTGGCGTTCGAATTCATCACCGAGAACGACAATTCCTCCGTATTCTGTTCCAAGGTGTGAATGATAGTCGGTGCCGTAGAACAGGGTCTCAGCACAATTTCCTTTTGATACTACCCCAAAAAGACCGCTCATATCCAGCCTCCCATGCCATGGTATATCCAGTGGTTCATCCTAATCTCACTGATAAATCACGATTTTCCGACGTGACCAGAATACCATACATGAGGCCAAAATACAAACTGTTCTTGAATGATTAGTCCCCGGATCCGTATCGTGGTGTTGGTTAGCCCCCAATTTTATATTGGGGGTTTACTAAATTATATTTAGCCCCGAAGCCTGCTTCGGGGGTTATATTTAAGGTTTCCGTTTAGCCCTGCCACCTGTGGGCAGGGCTATTTTTTTCACCGCACCTGTGGGGCCGAGGCCTTATGTTTTATTTCCGCCCCTGCTTGCCCTCTGTCCTGTCCGGCGTAGCTTTAGCGAAGTCGGAAGTATTAACGAAGGATGGGTGGCTGGGGCATCACCTGTGGGCAGGGCTGTTTTTTTCACCGCACCTGTGGCCGGGTGCCTTTTTTCATACCCACCCGTGGCCGAGGCCTTATGTTTAATTTCGGCACCTGCTTGCCCTCCGTCCTGTCCGGCGTAGCTTTAGCGAAGTCGGAAGTATTAACGAAGGATGGGTGCCGGTGGCCTATGTTTAGCCCCAGCACCTGTGGCTGGGGCATTTTATTTGTGCCGCCGCAATCAATCCACAAAGGCTTAAATTTTTTCTATATTAAAGCCGCTTGGGAAACCGCAGGGCTTTTCTAATTGCAAAAATCAAAGTGCAAAATGTAAAATTAAGGAAGCACTGGCGTGGGCGGGGGACGTCAGATCATGGCTTGCCTAGTGGGGAAAGCCAATTGTGCTTTAGCATCATTGTGATTGTGTAATCAACGCTCTCTTCGGCGAAGATTTTTTTTAGGCTTTTACCAGGCCAAGTATTAATTTCGCGCTGGATGTTACTTCGTGTGATTGGCTGTTGCGTCTCTTTCAAATCCTCAACAACTTTGAGTACAGTTGTCCAACGCTCCAGACCGTTGTTACCAAATGCTTTAAGGCCCTCAACCAATTGGATGAGTTGGGCAGCACGATCTCCGAGAACCTTTGCTGCATGGGTCAGCGCCTTTTCAAAAGCGGACCCGGCCACAAGACGACTCTTCTCCCAACGAAGCCAGTTCATTTTGACAGCAGCGAAGATTACCTTTTGCTTTAATTCATGAGACCAAGGGCCGGCTACCTTGCGAACAAACAAAGAGTTGATGGGCAAGTTCAGGTGGTGCTTTGCGGCAAAGATATGTTTCTGGATAAAAAACTCAGTAGTTGGACGCTGAAGTTTTTCCATTTCAGCCAATAAGAGACAAATTACTGCTGCATCGTCCTTATAAAGAGTTCGTGATTGTTTCTTGTCTGTTATCGCCTGTTCTTCCGGCAATGTTCGATGCAACAGGTGGTGAACCGCCGATGCCATAAGTTTTTCACTGTCCTGCCGGGCTTGCTTATTCTCTTCTTCCAACTGGTCACACAAGGCCATTAATTCATCGACCTTTTTAACAATACGTTTTTGCTCGGCAAGAGGTGGAATTGGGACAAACAACGATAAAAGGTGATCCGAGTGCATTGATGGTATATGACCTCTTTCAGAAGCTCTTAGTAGCTCACCCTTGACAAGGTCTGTTTTTATCAACAACTCAACAAAGTCCCTGTCAATGGGCTTAATTTCATTGACTTTGCATAATGCAACGTTAAACGCTCCTTCCATTTGCCTTGAAACTTTTCCTATATGCCGATATGCGGCCATGATAATCTCGCCTTTATAAACCATCTTTAATTTTTTGCTCCCAGGAACATAAACAGCTTTATCATCAGTTTTAAAATCAGTAATTTGTATAAAACGAATATATCCCTTGCGTAAACTTTTCACAAACTCGCTTTTCGTTGGATTATGACCTCTGAAACACCATATTACATCTTTAAACCTCACCCACTCCCATGTACTTGGAATGTCAAACGGAGGTTTATCTTTTGCTTTCCTGTGCATCTTCCATTTACTTTTGATTGTTTTATTTGCGACAAGCTTTTCTTTTTCGGCCTTTATCTTTTTCAATAGTTCTGAGGCAGGTTCTTCATTGGGGTTTTGTGGGACGAGTTTGCCCTGGACGGCAAGTTGTAAAATCGCCTGGCGGAGTTTGGCTATATTCCCATTCTGAGCTTCGAGTTCACGAGATAGCTTCTTGATATCTTTTTGTGCCGGATTAAAACGAATTAAAGACTTTTTTTGCTCTTCGATAGTAAGGTTAGGAATATCCAGTTTACACAAATCATTGTATCGCAGTGCAGATCGTACACCCCCACGATTTCCGTACCATCTAATCAAATTGTTGCCTGTCGCACTTTTTAGATAAAATAACAAATATTCAGAATCTAAATCATTTTTCGTTTCAAAAACGACGTATGCAGGGCTAACAACACCTTTGAAATTTTTAGGAGTGAGACCAATTGAACCAATATTTACCCTATACGGATTATAGACAAATTGATTTCCAGATACACATATATAATTGCTTAAATCATTGCTGGCATCTTTGCCAGTTAGTGAAACACCAGTTTCATTATTCACGCCATATACAGTTAAAACAACATCTTCATTTGGGAAATCTTTAACTCTATCTGTTATACGTTTGATTGACCCACACAATTTTCGAGTTGGAAAAGAAAAGTTCATCATATCAGCATATCCTTTAGCCTGTTCAAGATGTCATCAGTCTTCTGGATGCTATCACATAAGTTTTCCAATATTTCAGATGGTGATGAAACTTTTTCCTCAAGGATAGTGTTTGGATTTTTGATATCGAGGTTGTAACCAGATTCCCTGACTTGCTCAATGGGAACTTTCCATGCGAATTCATTTTCTTTGCGGTTGTACCACCATTTCTTTTCAGGCTCAAATTCCTCTATACGTATGGGCTTGGTTTTGGAGTAGGACTTGTAGCCCGGCGGGTATGGATGCTCATAGTACCAGATTTCTTTTGTTGGGTCGCCTTTGACAAAAAACAAAAGATTAGTTTTTATGCCAGCATAAGGACTAAATACCCCGTTTGGCAGACGGACGATAGTATGCAGATTGCATTCGGTAAGCAGTTTTTCCTTTATGCGGGTCTTTATGCCTTCGCCGAACAGACTACCATCGGGCAAAACTACCGCAGCCCTGCCGCCGGGTTTGAGAAGTTTCATAATCAGGACCAAAAACAAGTCGGCAGTTTCCCTCGTCTGGAATCCTTTGGGAAAATTGCTCTCTATACCATCTTCTTCCATACCGCCAAATGGGGGATTGGTTAAGATGACATCAACACGGTCTTTCGGGCCGTAGCTCCTCAAGGGCCGAGCAAGAGTGTTGTCGTGTTTTATGAAGGTTGGCTCGTCAATTTCGTGTAAAATCATATTGGTTATGCATAGCATATATGGGAGCTGCTTTTTATCAGTGCCGGAGATAGTCTTTTGGAGTTTTTTTCTCTGAGCAGCAGTCTTAACGTAATTGTTACGGATGTGGTCTATTGTACCGGTCAGGAAGCCGCCGGTGCCGCATGCGGGGTCCCATATTTTTTCGCCAAGCTTTGGGTCGGTCATGTCGACCATGACCTGGGTAACGGTTCTGGGGGTGTAAAATTCTCCGGCGTTGCCTGCACTTTGGAGGTCTTTTAGAATCTTTTCATAAATCTCGCCGAACAGGTGGCGGTCTCTGGCTTTATTAAAATCTATTTCGTTGATCTTATTGATGACCTGACGCATGAGCGTGCCCGACTTCATATAATTGTAGGCATCTTCGAAGACGGTGCGAATTACAAAGCCGCGGGGATTTCTTTCCATGCCGTAAGAGAGGTTTTTTAGTTTTTTAAAGAGGGTGTTATTGACAAAATCGAGGAGCGCTTCCCCTGTCATTCCCTCTGGGTTGGCGGCCCAGTTTCGCCAGCGAAGATGCTTGGCGATGGGTGAGCTGTATTTGCTGTCCATCAGCTCGTATTCTTTTTCGCGGTCGTCGAATATCTTTAGAAAGAGCATCCATGCAAGCTGGCTGATTCGCTGGGCATCACCATCAAGACCCACATCCTTACGCATGATGTTCTGAATGGTTTTTATAGTAGCTGTCATTGACATTGTTGTTAATCTTCCTTATTTATGCGGCCGGGAACAGATGAGCTTCCAGTTCCTTAATGGCCTTTTGATAACCGTTCCTACCACCGAACCATTCTATGATTTCCATAGGAGTACCGAATTCGCTGATTGGCTGGACCCTAAGAATATTGATATCCTCGATATTTTCAATGCCAACATCTGCGTATTTGTCAAGGAGGGCGTTTAATACAGATATTGCCTGCTCGCCGTATTTGGTGAAGTAGTTACGTTTCTTAACATTCTCAGCCCGCTCGCGGCGGGTGAGCGGCGGCCGGTCGAAGGCCACGTGGCAAATCAAATCAAAGGGCCCAAAGTCTTTGCCAACGGTTTCGGCCAGTTCATCAAAGAAAACTCCATGCTCCTGCAAATTATCAATAATGGTTTGTTTGCGTTCAGCTTTGCTCCAATTTGTAAGAAAATCATCAAGTGCGGCATATTGCTCATGTATCTTTTGTCGAGTATAGTCTTTTAGTGATTCCGTAATGAGCTTGCCGTCAGCATCGCAATACTGAACTCGCTCGGCGACGACACTGACAGGTACATCGTCAACGATATATTTAACTCTTTTTTCGGTTTGTTCAAGAGTCGTGTCAACGAGGATACCATCTGTCGGCGGCTGTTCGCTGATATCAATATCATCAATTTCATCCGGCGGTACGGGTGGGTCGTCCGGGCCGGGCTTGTATATCTGGACAGGCTGGCCGTCAAAATCGGGGTCGGCAAAAAGCTCAGTAGCTTTCTTGAAGTCCATAATAGTGAAGTAACGCTTATCGTAATCCTCGTTGATGCGTGTGCCCCGGCCGATTATCTGTTTGAACCGCGCAATCGAGCGGATTATCTGGTCAAGGACAATTAGCTTGCAGGTTTGGGCATCAACGCCGGTATTGAGCAGTTGGCTCGTGGTCGCAATTACAGGATGGCGGACCTCTGGGTCGATAAAGTTATCCAACTCAGCCTTGCCTTCGGGATTGTCGCCGGTGATACGCATAATGTACTTGCGGTTATCCTTGGCTAAATCAGGGTTTTGGTTGACGAGGGCCTGTCTCATGCGCTCAGCATGGTCGATGTCTTCACAGAAGATAATCGTTTTATCAAAACGGTCGGTTGCTTTAAGGAAATCAGAGACTTTTTTGGCGACAAGTTCGGTGCGTTTTTCAAGTACGAGTGTTCGGTCGAAATCCTGTTGGTTGTATATTCGGTCTTCTATGAGTTTGCCGTGCTTATCGAGTTTGCCCTTTTCCGGGCGCCAGCCGAAAAGGTCTTTATCGATGTCAATACGCACAACTTTATATGGGGCCAAAAAACCATCGGCAATGCCCTGCTTCAGAGAGTATGTGTAAACCGGTTCACCAAAGTAGCCGATATTTGACACATCCCCTGTTTCTTTGGGCGTTGCTGTCATGCCAATTTGTGTGGCCGATGCAAAGTATTCAAGTATTTCATGCCATGCCGCATCCTCGGCAGCAGAGCCACGATGGCATTCATCAACTATAATCAGGTCAAAGAATTCAGGCGAGAACTGTTTGTAAATGTTCTTTTCTTCTTCGCTGCCGGTAACAGCCTGATATAGTGATAAATAGACTTCATAGGACTTATCCACTTGACGCTTACTGATCTTCGTCATAACCTGACCGAACGGCTTGAAGTCATTTATTCTTGTTTGATCGACAAGAATATTTCGGTCAGCAAGAAAAAGAATGCGTTTCTTCATTCCAGCTTTCCACAATCGCCAGATGATTTGAAAGGCTGTAAGGGTCTTGCCAGTACCGGTGGCCATGACAAGGAGGATGCGGTTGCGGCCTTTGGCAATCGCTTCAATAGTTCGGTTAATGGCAACTTGTTGGTAATAGCGCGGCGTCTTTCCGATGGGATCAGAGTAGTAATCTTCAGTAAAAATGTGTTGGTTGGTTTCGTCAATGCCCTTATAAAGACAATATCGTCGCCAGAGTTCTTGGGGAGATGGGAACGCATCTAAAGGAATGCCTCGTTCTATTCGGTCAGAGGTAGCTGTGTTGTCATGTTCGAGGAATCCATCACCGTTGGAACTGTAGATAAAAGGAACATCCAGCATTTCCCCATACTCGAGTGCCTGCTGCATACCATCGCCGATAGCATGATTGTTGTCCTTCGCCTCAATTACAGCTATGGGAATATTAGGTTTATGATATAATACATAATCTGCCCATTTGCGTTTACCGCGGCTTGTGAGGCGACCTCTTACGATTATTCGACCTTCTGTGAGATATACTTCCTCGCGCAGTTGGATACGTTTATCCCATCCTGCCAGTTCAAGCGCCGGAGTAATGTACTTGGTGCATATGTCGCGCTCACTCAATTCTTTCTTGTTGATTGTTCCCACTTATAGGTTCCTCAATCCAGAATAGCGGAGCTTGAAAATCCCGCTTCTGCCAGCAATATTATGGTCGAAATTGTCAGAAAAGGCAAGAAAAAATATCAAAGATCAAAAAATGCAAAAAGGTCGCCCCAGTTCCGCCTTCGTCCTGATGAAAACGGAACTACGTCGGACAAGCCGGATTGCAGGCTGGCAACTCGCCTGCGCATGCACAAAAAGTCAAGTATGTCAAGCCCAACATCGGCCTAAAATTCAAAAGTCAAGACCCTCCATCAGGAGCATATCAAAATAGCGCGAGTTTTGCTAATTTTTGCTCATTTCTGCGCAGAATGTGCGCGCTTTTGTCAATTTGTGCGCATTTTTTACGAGTTTTGCTAATTCCATCTGAACAAGCCTAAGTGCTTGCTGACACAAGTTTTGTGAAAATTTTCTACGGAAGTCCTAACAACCAAATGTCCAGACACTCTATCCCCGGCCAGGTTATACAGATGAATTGGTTTTCACTAGGTAGTGGCGTCACCACCTAACGGAAGTCTGCCACCCATCGCCCTTCTCTGAGAAGCTGTCGGGTATATTCCCACATCGTTTTCCTAATTTTTCCTGTAATTGGCCCACTACAGCCGAAAATACACTATGAAAGAATGGTTCAACTGGTATCCGCAGACACTGGACTGCAGAGAACAAAATGCTCCCTAACGCCAAAGGCAACCGTCTCGCTGACAACATAGCTATGGTCATACTTTTCTTGATGGCGCTCGGCACAGTTTTTGTCTTCTCAGCCAGCGCTAATCTAAGCCAGGAGTTTGACTTACGGCACTTCTATAGTTTCACTGGCCTACGGCAAATTTTGTTCTTTCCGGTAGCGTATATAGTAATGTTTACCGTAGCCCGGCTGGACTATCACAGGTTCAGCTTTGCGAATGGCTGGTCAAGATCACTAACAAGCTATTTATTAGCCTTAAGTCTGATTCTGCTTGTTCTCGTCCTGGTTCCACAAATAGGAGCCGAGATAAACCGCGCCCGCCGATGGCTCAGAATCCCAGTAGGGCCGATTGTACTTAGCTTTCAGCCATCCGAATTGGCAAAATGGGCGCTGGTATTTTTCCTGCCTGCTGTCTGTCATCAGTCTCGTAACCAGATTAACCTGTACTGGAAACGCTTTGTGCCCGTTTGCTGTGTTGTTGCCGCCGTGGTTGGCCTGATAGTTGTTGAGGACTTCGGCACCGCGGTATTCATAGCACTTATTAGCTTTTTGATACTGGGTATTGGTGGCATAAGATGGTGGCATTTGCTAACACCCCTGCCATTTGCAGTTGCGGTTTTTTCTATCGCTCTGTACTATTCACCTGCCCGATTTCAGCGTATAGAAGCTTTTCTGAACCCTCAAAAATGGACGGCCTCGACTGCCTATCAAGCAAACCAATCGCTGATTGCAATTGGCTCCGGTGGCTTATTAGGCAAAGGGCTTGGCAGAGGCACCTGCAAGTACGGGCATCTGCCGGAGGATACGACCGATTTTGTTTTTGCAATTGTCGGGGAAGAGCTCGGCTTTGTTGGCACGTCAGCGATCATCGGACTTTTTATTATGCTTGTGTGGATAGGAATTCTCGTAGTTGTCCGCTGTCGAGATCACTTCGGCCAATTGCTGGCTGCCGGTATCGTTCTTACAATTGCCGGCCAAGCTGCGCTCAATATAGCCGTAGTAACAGTTATGCTGCCGACAAAAGGCATACCTTTGCCGTTTGTAAGCGCTGGCGGTACAAGCATGCTGTTATCATCTGCTGCGGTCGGCGTATTAATGAACATCGCAGCCCAATCCCCTCCAAAACGACAACATCCCAACAACAAAGCAACATCCTGATACCTTCTGGTGTCAGGAAAGCTCTGGACAAAGCACACACAAATTTTATAAAGTTCTATCGGCTGTTATGCTTATCATGCGTGTGTTCAATTGGCATAAGGCAAAGATGCTAAATGGCAACGAATAGCAGGAACTTTTTTTTCGCAGGTGGAGGCACGGCAGGCCATATCTATCCTTCTATCGCCGTGGCGGAGAAAATAGTCGCATTTGAGCCGATGGCAAATATACACTTTTTCTGTAGCATGCGCAGAATTGATGCACAAATTCTTGCGCAGAGCAGCTTTACTTATAGCAACCTACCGGCAAGAGGATTTTCACTACGGCCGGGCAATTTCTTTGGCTTTAGCTCATCATTTTTTAAAAGCTATCAAACTGCAAAAAAAATAATTGCTAAAGCCAACCATCCTATTGTTGTAGGAGTCGGCGGATTTGTAGCGGCGCCGGTCTGTCTTGCAGCACACAAGCTGAAAGTACCGGTTGTACTACTGAATGTTGACCTTACGCCGGGTAAAGCAAACAAAATGATCGCTCGCTGGGCGGATGAGATTTTCGCGCAATTCGAAGAGACAACAGAGTACTTTACAAAGACTAATGCAAAAGTCACCGTTGCTGGTTGCCCACTGCGAGATGGCTTTGAGAATTTAGAGCCGGACAAGGCTGTGGCAGCTTTGGGTCTGGACAAGGATAAACGGACTCTGCTTGTAACCGGAGCATCAAGTGGCTCGGAACATATCAATGAGGCGATTTGTCTACTCCTGCAAAAGCTAAATGACTTTTCCAATGATTGGCAGATTGTTCATATAACTGGTTCCAGCAATCGCGAGTTGGTCGAAAGCAAATATATCCATGCCAAAATCAGCCACAGGGTCTTGGGATATTATAATGATATGCCGAATTTGTTGGCCGCTGCCAATCTGGTAGTTGGCAGAAGTGGTGCCGTGAGCGTGGCAGAGTATGCAGCAGCCGGCGTTCCGAGCATCTGTATTCCATATCCCTATCATAGAGACAAGCACCAGTATCTCAATGCCAACAAACTGGTTGAGGCGGGAGCTGCCGTTATAGTGGACGACCTGGCAGATGCGGAAGAACGTGCTGACAATCTCTGGAAAAGACTCCTGGAGTTGATGAAGGATGAGAAAAGACGAGCCGAAATGAGCAAGAACTGTGCGCGGATAGCCAACACTACCGCCAGCTCAATAATAGCAGAGAAGCTTCTAGCAATCCGTGGTTAGCGTTAGTTGGTGAATCGGCTCTGCACGAGTTACCAATGCCAGTCAAAGGAGATTAATCCTATGCAAGGACCAAACAAAATGAGCAAGAAATCGCGAACATATAAGAGCTATCGGGAGAAGTTGGAGAATCCGGTGGAGGGACTACCAAAAGTAGTTGATGTGCCAGCCAAATGGCAGAAGCAAATGGGCGGCAAAAGGATACTGGTGCCCACGCCGATGCTTGTGGATGAGCTAATCCGGAAGGTGCCGAAAAGAAAACTAATCACTACCGGACAGATAAGAAAGCAGCTCGCTAAGAAATTCAAAGCCGATTCAACATGCCCGATGACCGTCGGAATCTTTCTGCGAATATGCGGTGAAACTGCGGAAGAAGATTTGCGAAACGGCAAAAAAAGAATAACGCCCTACTGGCGGGTCGTTAAAGATGACGGTAGTCTAAACCCAAAGTTCCCCGGCGGCATTAATGCTCAGGCTAAAAGGCTTCGAGAAGAAGGACACGCAGTTGTCGCCGGTAAGGGTAAAAAACCACCAAAAGTGAGGGACCTCGAAAAAACTCTTCTTTAAGTGCGTATTGATTGTTGCGTATCGTGTGGATAACACACGCCTATCTACGCTGATTCGCAGAGTAATGGCGTGTAACATTTTTTGTTGCTAACTCCCTGGAAAACGGATAATATGAGTACGTATTGAGACTTCCATCTGTGGGACGAGGAGATTGTTCCAGCAGATGAAGCAGTGAGATATACGTAATATCCAGCGGACGGCCCAGAAGCGGAGTGACTGCAATGAGCAATGGAAAACAGCAACCTCTAAAGGTATTCATTTCATCCACGTACATCGATCTCAAGGACTACCGGCAATCAGCCATCACGGTTGTAAATCGGTACAAGTGTGTGCCCCTAGCGATGGAGTTTTTCATGAGCCAGCCGGATGAGCCAACCAAAGTATGTGAGAAAGAAGTGAGGGAATGCGACATTTTTGTTGGGATTTACGCACACAGGTACGGTTTTATTCCGAAACGGAAGCAGAAATCCATTACTCAAGCCGAATATGAGCTTGCGAGGAAGGAGGGTAAAGACTGCCTTTGTTCTATTGTGGATCAAGATTTTTCGTGGAAGCCCAAATTTTTCGAGTTCAACAAGAAAGAGAAGCTGGACGCATTTCTTGGTAAAGTTAAAGAAAAGAGTGTCCTCTCGTTTTTCACAACAGTGTCAGACTTTGAGAGCAAACTCTCTGCGTCACTCGGAAAACTGCTCATAGAAAAGCAGGGAACAGCGAAGCAGAAGGAACAATTGGCTTCGGGCGCGAAGTTGATACCGGTTGCGCCGACGCCTTATATAGCGCATTCATACGCATTGCCGCCAAATTTTACAGGTAGAGACGCGGAGCAGGCGATGCTGTGCAACTGGCTGTATAATGCCAAAGAGCCACTACTGGTATTAGAGGCAATCGGGGGAATGGGTAAGACCGCACTTAGCTGGGTGTGGCTTCACGAGGAGGTGCTTGAAAGGAAGGCCGAATTAGATGGGGTATTTTGGTGGTCGTTTTATGAAGATCGTTTTGAGACGTTCATAAAACATCTCTACCACTACGTGACTTCCAAAGAAATGAAGGTCGAACGCGGCGCGTTGGCAAGTGGAGAGATAGCAACGCTCAATTCGATTCTGCACAACAGTAGATTCCTGCTTATTTTAGATGGGTTCGAGCGGGCGCTGCGGGGATATGCGAGCATGAAGGCGATGTATATACAGGAGAAGGGATTATCCCGGCAGAAAGCCGGAGAAGAAGACTGGGATAAACGTCAGCGGGAGTGCGTGCATCCTCATGCAGGCAAGTTCCTGCAGGCCCTTGCAAGCGCCAAGACGAAAACATTAATAACGACAAGGCTGTTTCCGACACCACTGGAAGAGATTTCGGGCGTGCAACATGGACAATTAAAAGGTCTTTCGCGGGGCGATGCCGTTCGGTTTCTGCGAAGTGAGGGCATCGAAGGAACGTGGGCCCAGATGGAGCAGGCAGGCGAAATTTATGATTTCCATCCATTGATGCTGAAGCAACTAAGTAGCGCAATCAAGCGCAAACGAAAAAAGGATATCAAAGATGCATTCGAATTGAATTTGATTGATGAAAAGGAGCCGCAGAAGATTCTTAACAAGAGTTTTGAGTTGTTAACAGAAGATGAAAAGAAGGTCGCAACGGCGGTATCTGTCTTTCGCAGCAGCTTCGATTTCGATACGGCCAGGGCGCTCTTTCCGAGAATGAATGAAGACAAGATCTGGCGAGTCCTGCTTGGATTGCAGCAATTGGGATTTATCTTTTACGATGAAAGAGAAAAGCGATTCGATTTTCATCCCATTATGCGGTCATTTCTATACGACAGTTTAACAACTAAGGATAAGGTTCATGAGCGGGCGGTAGAATATTTCCAGGCCATACCCAAAGTAGAAAAGGTTGTAAAACTCGAAGACCTGAATCCCGTGATTGAGCTCTATCACCACTTAGTAGGTGCGGGAAAACTTGATGAGGCTTTAGACCTGCTGGCTAAGAGACTCATTCCTGAGCCACTATACTACCAACTGGCTGCGTACGACTTGGCAGTTGAACTGCTGAGGGGGCTATTTCCCGATGGAGAGGATAAGCCACCGAGGTTAAAGAGTGAGTCAGCGCAGACCTGGACCTTGAACGCGTTGGCCAATTCGTATTCGCTTTCGGGCGAGCCTGATAAGGCCGTTCCGCTTTACTTGAGATCGATATTTCCAGGCGACGAAAAGCACAACAAGAAAAGTGTTGCCATCAGTCTGGGAAATGCGGCCCACATGGCACAGGTTCAGATTGGAAAGCTCTCTGCGGCTGGTGTTCATTTAAGAAAAAGAGTCGTGATTTGTCAGGAAATCAAAGATGAGTTTTGTGAGGCCGCCGGCCATGAGGAATTAGGGCGAGTGCTGGCATACCAGGGACGGGCCGAGGCCAAAGATGAGTTTGCAAAATCGACAGAATACTGTAAGAGCACGGACGATTATCAGGGCCTAAGCTTGGACTCTGCCTACCGTTCACTTTCGGCACTGCTCCAAGGGCGACTGGTAGCAGCGGTAGGTAGGCAAAAGGAGAGAGAACTGAGCCTTGAGGCGGTGGAGGAGGCTGAGAAGGCGCTAAAATTTGCAGAAGAAGATGCCAAAACTGATGTGCCAACGCCGAGAGATTTCGTTCGGGCGTACTGGATGTTAGGTGAGGTGCTGGTTCAGGTGATTCGGGTTGGGTCTCGCATTAAGAAGGAATTGGAGATTCGTTTCTATGATGAATATTTTCAGGAGCTAAAAGAGAGGCTTGTCATTAAAACGGGCAATGAATTAGGGTCAGCGGAGCGGTGCTTGACGGAGGCGCTAAGGCGATGCCGGTCGGTGAACATGGTGGAATCGGAGGCGGATATCATCCTGGGCTGCGCGAGGTTAGAGTGGGTGAAGACGCCAGCCAAAGGGCGGGATGCAGGGAAGCTAAGACAAATCGAAGAAACGCTAAAAGAGGCACACCAGATCGCCGAACGGTCGGGGTATCGGCTACAATTGGCGAATCTTCATTTATTCTGTGGGGAGGTTTTGATAGAGACGGGGCAAGGAAAACTGCTTGGTCATTCGGCCAGTGAGCATATAGAAAAGGCTAAAGAATACGCGAAGGATGTATCAACGTTTGATGACTTATACAAATCGAAGAATGCGCATTTCTACGACGGGATTGAGGGATACAAAATGCTCAAACGGGGGATGACGCCGAAGCAGCGGATTGAGAACGGATACTTCGTGGCATGGCAAATTGCGGATGCACTGGAGAAAACATTGAAGTGAAATTTGATTTAGCCTTTAGCAGATTTCTCCACTCCGTTTGCTACGCTCGCTCCGGTCGAAATGACATCTTTCCTACAAGGCATAATGATTACTGATTACTGATTATTACAAAGTTCATTGTTTGTAGTTCGTATTTAGCGAAAAGTATTTGGGAAAGTATGGGAAAAGGTAGTTTGTGATTGAGAATTGGGGGGAATATCAGTCGTGGCCAGATGGTTCGGCTGTGCTCACCATGACAAATGCGTGATGCGTGAAGTGTATAGCGTGATGTGTATATCGTAATGCGTGGAGCTATCAGGGCTTGCGTGCGCGAATGAGCGAGTTCATGCCCTGGTCACGATGAACAAGCTCGATGTTCATAAAGCCAGTTTGGGATAGGTCCTCCTTAAATTCCTCGAAAGTAAAGGTCCCCCCTGCTTCGGTTCCAACCAGCATATTGACGGCAAACAATGCCCCTCCAACCGGAGCAGTCCGAGAAGGTTCCATAACCACATCGCGAATAACCAGCAGGCCATCGGCGGTAAGCGCGGTGTGTATCTTTGCAAAAAGCTGACGGTTCTGCCGGCGGGAATTCTGATGAGCAACCGCACTTAGCCAGGCAAAATCGGCACCGGTAGGCAAAACATCTTGCGTATAGTCCCCTGCCGCAAATTCGACTCGATCGCTTAGCTGGGCTTCAGCAATCTGCTTTCTGGCTATAGATATAACCTCCGGAAGATCAAATATAGTTGCTCTTGCCGACGGAACCGCATGGAGAAACGCAATTGTCCATGTGCCGGATGCGCCGCCTATATCAAGCAGGTGATTAAACGCCAATGGCTGCAGATGCCTTGTTATTTCATTTGCTATCGGCGCAGAGAAGTTCTCCATCGCTTGTATATAACTAATCTCGTCAGCATCTTCACCAAGGATGCTGGGCATACGCTCAGCAGGCATACCGGTTTTAATAACGTGAGCCAACCGGGACCATCTGCGAAGACAATTAGCTTGATGACGTATAGCCGACACAATACTTCTGGGACTTGCTATGGTCAGGAGTTCAGCTAAATCGGGCGGGACAGAATATGTATTGTTTTCTTTTGAGAGAAAGTCAAGAGCAGTGAGCGCATCGAGCAGTATGCCTGTCGCACGAGGGTCGGTGCGCAGTTTTCCGGATAAATCCTGCGAGGACATCGGCTGATTCTGCAAGGCGCTAAAAACGTCCAGCTCAACCGCAGCCGCGACCACACAGGCCGGCTGAAACGCCCTGACAACTTGGAAGACCTGTTCTGCTGTCCAGCGTTTGGTCATATCGCTACTAAAAGCCGCCAAGGCCGTGGCTTGCTCCAATTTACCTCAAGTCATGCGATAAACATCTACACGAATCTGTTTACTGCCGTCGCCGGAGCTCTTCGAGCTCTTTCAGAACCGGCCAATGGCCAAAGGCGAGAATAAATGGCATTATTATGCAGGCTACTGGTACCAGCGCAAGTAAACCCAGTGCCCAGTTGTACCCCGCTTTGTGAAATATTTTGCAGTATACGACTGCCGTAATAATAAGTATCGCCAGGGAAACTACCAATAGAAATACGCCGACAATGATTACGACGACCGGCCCAAGAACAGCAGATATTTCTTCCGGATTGGCAATAGAATATTGCATTGTATCTTCCTTTCACGTCTTGTTAAAAATTTTAGACGCTGACAGCCTACATTTCAGCGACACAGTACAAAATGCGACCATTGATAATATATCAGGGTTGCTTCCAACTGCAAGGCAGACTATCCAAATTCGCCACCGCTAATTCTGGCCCATAACATAAAAAAACCTCGAGTAAAACCCGAGGGTATACTGATATTTCTTGGCAAACAGTAGCCTGTATCATCCTATCTCACTTGGCCTGGGAGCATGTAGTCTGACCCTCTCCTGGACAGGCCTTGGCGGGCTCTTCGATAGATGTTTTCGGACATTTTGACGGGCAGGCCGTCTGGCTCTTCATTGCAGGGCAGGTTTGTACCTGTTTCTTCGCTTCGCAGCAGGACTTAACACAATCCGCTGGACAATCGCTTGCAACCTTAGACGCCGGACAGCACCTGACTTGACACGCAGGCACAGATGCCCCACAAACTGCTGTATCACCCTGTAACACTGCATTTCCCATTAACCAGGGCTATAGCAAGGACGAGCATCACCATGAAAGCGGCAAATACCCTTGTGTTCATCTCACGTCTCCTTATGTAAAGAGTCAAAGTATAAGTTTTGGCCTTACGAACGAATCCGAAGCACATTTTCGCAACAATTATTATATTTTTTGTCAGCCACTATGTTCAGGAAAAATGCCTGTCTGTGTAAAATATGGTGGTCAGCTTCCACCCAAGCACAATACAATCTTCAAAAAACTTAGGAGGCAGTACAGCCAAATAATTTTCGCTTGTTTGCGCTTGACGTCCAGGCGCAAATTAGTTTTACTTTGATTTGTGGCTTGCGAAATTCTTAGTCAAATAAATAAGAATATTCAGCTTGCTGGTACCCAATTATACGAATTTTTGAATCTAATGGAAAATAGAGCTCAGGGTTGAAAGGAGGCTATTATGACAAGGATAGTTTTGATAGCAATGCTTGCAATTATGTTGAACATACTGGCTGGCTGTCAGACGAACGACACAGGAAGAGGCCAGCTTATGCCCGATCGTCCCAACACATCGTTTAGCCCTATCGATACAGTGAATGTTACCGATACAACTGAGACTGACATCATCGAGCAGGTGGCGGTCAACCGGCGGGAGTATCGTCATGGTCTCGAAGCTCTTGTCGAACACTACACCGCAACCGGCAACAGCATGAAGATGGACTGGGCAAAGAAGGAGCTCGCAGCATTGAACCGAATGCCACAGTACAAATATATTATCGAGGCTGAAGCAGCCAGTCCTAATCTTAACGCAAAGACCCCTATTCCTGAGGCAGATGCGCTCTACCTGGAGGCTGTTCAACTTCAGAAACAAGCTGAACAGTTAGTAGTGATAAAAGACGACGATTTATTACGTCTTGCTCTTGACAAGTATAACCGACTAATAAGGGAGTATCCTTCCAGTGACAAAATCGATGACGCAGCCTACAGAGCCGGGAGCATCTACGAGTACTTCAACGACTACACAATAGCGCTGTTATACTTCCAGCGAGCTTATCAATGGGACCCGGCAACAATACATCCTGCACGGTTTCGCACAGCGTACCTTCTGGATAAACGGCTGCACCGTAAAAACGAAGCACTAGAACTGTACAAGGAGGCCATCCAGAAAGAAAGTCAACACGAGCAGTGGCGGGAATTCGCAGAAAAACGAGTCCGACAATTAACGAAGACCGACGAAGGAACCTATTAGTGTTGAAACGAATAAGATGATGTCTTGATATGCAATCGCGGGCCTGGCATAACATCAGGCCCGTTTTTTGTTGATGTTAATTGCTCGCGGCAATAGAGAAAAATGCTATCAGGATTTGAAAAAAAGGTAGCCGACTTTATTAAAACCAACAAATTGATCGATTCAGGAGAGAGGATTCTGCTGGCGGTTTCCGGAGGGGCAGACTCAATCGCGCTGCTGTATGTATTGCGGGCCTTAATAGATCAGAATCGCTTAGACGCTGGACTATTCTGTGCCCACATAAACCATCAACTCCGGGGTAGTGAAGCTGACCTGGATGAAAACTTTGTTATTCAACAAACAGCAGAATTAAATATCCCCATAACGACAAAACGTGTGGATGTACGTGCATTTGCCAATAAAAATAGGCTCTCTATTGAGACCGCAGCTCGGCAGTTGCGGATAGAGAGTCTGCTCGAGATTGCCAGCGGCAATAATTGCAATCTAATTGCCACAGGACACCAAAAAAATGATAACGCAGAGACTGTGCTGCAGCGACTACTTCGTGGGACAGGATATCGCGGACTCGGCGGCATCTGGCCGGTGCGAAGCTTTCAGACCAAAGCTAAATTTATTAGACCGCTGCTGTGTGTTACACGGGATGAGATTACGCGTTATTTACAGAGTCTCGGTCTAAAATGGCGCCACGACCGAACAAACATCGATGAGAAGTATCGCCGGAACTTTATCCGACATCGGCTGCTGCCGATTTTACAGCAAGACTGCCAGAAAACCCTCGTTGAACAACTTTCTAAATTAGCTGCATTATCGTATAGACTTTATAACATGCTTTATGAATATTCTGAGCGGGCCTGGCAAAGGCTCGCTGATTTTCGCCCCGGCGAGGTGTCACTAAATTTGAAGGGCCTGCTGTCTGAGCCGAAACTAATACAGATTGAGCTTGTCAGGCGTGGTCTGACCACTGCCGGATGCGGCGAAAGAAATATAACACAAAGTCACTACGAAAGGACACTACAGATAACAGAAAAGGACTGCCAGACAAGTAAAATTATAATGCCAGGCAAAGTCACAGTTTGGCGAGAGCAGAATAAACTGATCTTTACTCAGGCGGCCAAGCGCCTCCAGTCTCAGAAAAAGACTGCGGGGGATGTCATACTGAAAATACCTGGTCTAACGGAGTTTTGCTCATATTCAATAGAAACAACTATTCTTAGAGATAGTTCAAGTGAACTCGAAGATTTTAAGGCGAGAAAAAACAGCTACACCGAATGGTTTGACCTCGATAAGATTAATCAGCCTCTAATTGCACGTTTTCGCCAAGCTGGAGACAGATTCTGGCCCTTGGGCTTAAAAGCACAGAAGAAGTTAGGCAAATTCCTGACCGCAGCGAAAGTTCCGCAGCAGGTGCGAGATAAGCTTTTCGTTGTCACAAATGGTGATAAAATAATCTGGATCTGTCCGGTCCGGATAAGTGAGCAAGCCAAAGTTACCAACAAAACCCGTGAGATTCTCCAATTACAGGTAACCGAGACTCGACCGCACTGATGTCTTAACAATCTGCCTCTTTAGAAGCTAATTGCCTACCTCAATAGGGCAGTCCGGTGTTGTGTTCAGAATGCACACCTGCTGGCAACACAACCACCTGAGTACTCGGCACCTGCCGCAATAAATTCGGTTACACCTTCGGCTTGAGCTTCTCCTGGCCCGAGAGACAAGACCTGTTCAGCTCTAGAGCCATACCGGTAGACAGTAATCCCTTTACACTTCAACTTGTGGGCCATCAGGTATATGTCTCTGACATCTTCGACACTTGCATCGCTCGGTAGATTAACTGTCTTGGATACAGCGTTGTCCGTGTATTTCTGGAACGCAGCCTGGATCTTTAGATGAGCGACAGGCTTGATGTCAAACGCAGTTACAAAGACCTTCCTGATGTTTTGGGGAATCGCCTTTATGCCTTGTATCGAACCCTGCCTGGCGATTTGAGCGAGTATCTGCTTGTCGCGGATGTGCGCGTCTCTGACGACTGCTTCAAACAATGAATTGACCTCAAATAACTTCGCACCCGATAAGACGTTTCGCATAAAACATATTGCGAACAAAGGCTCTATGCCACTCGAACAGCCGGCAATGATACTTATTGTGCCTGTCGGCGCTATTGTATTAACAGTGGCGTTGCGCAGCCTCAAATTGTCCTTCGCATAGATGGACTTGGAGAAATTTGGAAAAACCCCTCTTTCCTTTGCAAGAGCCACTGATTCAGCGATTGATTCTTTGTGTATGAATCGCATGAGTTTACCAGCAAAACCACAGGCTTCAGCAGAATCATACGGGATTCCAAGCTGGATGAGCATATCTGCAAAACCCATTATACCCAATCCAATCTTTCGATTGGCTAACGTAACCGTTTGTATTTGCTCCAAAGGATAGCTATTCACCTCAATCACATCATCCAGAAATCTTATGGCCGAGTGAATCGTTCTCTTAAGATTTTGCCAATCGACCCGACTACTTGTGCTTAAACCTTTCAGACGAGAATCCGTTTTCACCATTTTGGCAAGATTAATTGAACCCAGGTTACAACTTTCATAGGGAAGTAGCGGTAGCTCTCCACATGGATTCGTAGCCTCAATCTTGCCCAAAGTAGGTGTAGGGTTGCGTTTATTTACTTCATCCAAAAATACAAGTCCTGGTTCTCCCGTACGCCATGCGGCGTTTATTATCAAGTCAAATAAGGCCCTGGCGTTAAGCTTTTTAGTCGGCTTTGCATCACGGGGATTAACCAGACTAAAGTCTCGACTATCTTTAACGGCCCGCATGAATTTGTCCGTTACACCGACCGACAGGTTGAAGTTGGTGAATCTGCCTGGCTCAGCTTTCGCTTCTATAAAATCCACAATGTCCGGGTGGTCACACCGCAAAATGCCCATATTGGCTCCTCTTCTTCTTCCGCCCTGAACAATTACACCAGTAGCCTTGTCAAATATGCTCATAAATGACACTGGGCCGGATGCTTGGCCTTTGGTGGAACTTACAATATCTGACTTGGGCCTCAAATTAGAAAAGCTAAACCCAGTCCCGCCGCCAGTCTGATGTATTTTGGCCATGTGACTAAGTGCCGTAAAGATACCTTCTATAGAATCCTCCACCGGTATAACAAAGCACGCTGAAAGCTGGCCCAGCTTGGTGCTTGCATTCATTAAAGTTGGCGAGTTCGGCAAAAACTCCAGATTTCGCATCATGATGTAAAACTTCTCTTCGATATCCTGTCTATAGCGAGCAGACTTAAAATTCTCCTCCGCCTTGGAGACATGGTGGGCAACCCGCCGAAACATCTCACTCGGAGTTTCAACGACGTTGCGATCTGCGTCCTTCAAAAGATATCTTCTCTTCAAAACCTCCATCGTGTTAACAGGCAACTTGAGGTCATCTGTGAGACCCAATGCAGATTTAGCAAAACGCACCTGACTTCTATCTTCCCTGTAAAGAATGTAACTCTTCGCTATGTGGTTGTAGCCTTCACTCATCAACACATTCTCAACAGTATCTTGGATATCCTCGATGCTTGGAATTCGACCCCTGTGCTTTTGTGATATCCGTTCAACTACAACATCTGTAACATGCTGGGATATAGTTGTTGCTCGCTCTTTCTTACCTAAAACTTCGAATGCTGCCTTGCTAACCGCATTCTGAATTTTCGTTTTTTTGAACCTTACAACCGAACCATCCCTTTTCCTGACCTTGTCTGGCACAGTTATTTTAGCCATAACCATATCCTCACAATATCATAGCACTTTCCAACAAGTATCGTGCTAGTATATCCTCGCTGCTGTGCAATTGCCAAATGCTTCATAGCAAACACTTATTGATTATCAAACCATTTTCAGCCCGCTCGGGCAAATATTATCTGCCTAAAATAGGCTGAACGTAAGTAGGAAAACTTCTGTTCGGGTCCGGACAGTATTATGCTCCGGCAGGATTAGTCAGCAGATTCGATCCGAAGATGAGCAAACGAAAGTAACAACTGAAGACACTCACTTATTGTTATTCTGGCATACGTAGATGAACGCAGGAGGGAAATTTCGGGGAACAAATTTCATCTTTACACTTGGAAAGTAACGCTTCATCTTCTTACTTAATAAGGGCGTATATTGCAGTTGAATATACCTTTGAGACTTCCGCGAAATAGCAAGAATCTCCTCTTTCATCGGCTTTTCAAATAATGCGAGTGGCAAGCCCGACACAATACACTCAAGATCATCGATATATTGTTCGCAGTTCTTGGCATCGTCATTAATTACAACCAATCTCGAGTCATTTATTTCCTCCAGATGTTTACAGAGCTTTGGATTGATCTCAAAACACGTCAATCGCCCGTTTTTAGGCATATACTTCAATATCTCTTTTGTGACTGAACCTGTTCCTGCGCCAAACTCGACAATTTTGGTGCTACCATGAATTTGCTCAGCCATTTTTTTGGCGAGAGGCTTTGAGCTTTGGGTAAATGTTCCTATCTGTCTCGGATACTTAAGGAATTCAAAGATAAACTGAAAAACTCTCATTTCTTAATGCTTCCCATACTAATAATGACACTCATAACACTATTAGACCAGATTTTGTGCGTCAAGACCGTTTTGTAAATTTCTTGCAAGTTTGAAAAAATTTATTAAGAAACTTGACGTTAAACACGATCTCCATTAATATGTTTTGTCAGCGGTTGGAGTGTGGCTATAAACTACTCCGTTTAAGGGCAAAAACGAGCTAAATATATAACAAATTCATGGAGAAAAGAAAATGATATCAAGGTACATACATATAGTTAAAGCCCCAATTTTGCTACTTGTAGTGACAGGACTAGCTGGTTGCTACTCAGCCAATCCTAAAGACATACAGGCATTTCTCAAGCCTTATGAGGTAAACGTAACGGCTGAGAACTATATTTTACAACCACCTGACGAAATCGAAATAAGGTGCTCCAAAGTACCAGAACTTAACATGCAGAATCAACGGATTCGGCCGGACGGCAAAGTCAGTTTTGAAGGTCTGGGGGAGTTTGAGGTCGCAGGCAAAACTCCTAAGGAAGTCGCAGCTATGTTGGAAAAAAAGGCAATCGAGCTGTACACCCTGGTAGGAGACCAACCCATCGATGTACGCATCATCGTGTATGCAAGCAAAGTGTTCTACGTACTTGGACAGGTTAACCGTCCCGGTCCGAAGGTCTATACCGGCCGCGATTCTGTGCTTTCGTCTCTGGCATGGGCACAGCCTAATCCTATGGCGTGGGAACAACGAACTCAGGTTATAAGGCCGTCGGTAGATAAGAATGTAAAACCTAAAATCTTCGCTGTAAATTATAAGCGTATGATTGTCCACGGTGACACCAGTAAGGACGTACTGCTGGAAGAAGGAGATATAATCTATGTCCCGCCGACTATTTTTGCAGCGGTAGCCTTGAAGCTGGAAGAGGTACTACGACCGATCGCACGAGCTTTTTCTGGAGCTTATATGCTCGAGTCAGGTCCTACAGGCACTAGCGCCAGTATTTATGGTCGAAGATACTGATGGGCCTCCGATACTGTCAATTGCACAGCTCGTGAAGGTGGCTGTTATACTCAGAGGACAAACATATGTCCGAGCATAGGACCTTAAAATCGGTTCATCTTGCCAGTACAGTCTGGTTTATTGTATGCGTTGGCTATATTCTGATTTTGGCTCTGCGGCAGGCGGGATTCAACTGGTGGGTCATTTTTTCTCTTTCGGGGCATTCTGCCCTGCTCATCTTCCTGCTGATCAGCTTGTACTTATTCGCGGTTTACAGAGGTGTCAGCGGAATCCCCAATATAGAAATTGAACATCCACTCACAAGCACAGATTACTATATGTTTTTCTACACGAGCACGCCCTTTTTGGGTGGGCTGGCAGGCCTTTTCGGCATGTTGGGTGTAACAAAGGTCAACCAGTTTCTGCTGGGCGTCTCGATGGGGACACTGGGGACAACATTCCTGGTATGGGTAATTGTCGATCCATTAACAGGGATGGTGGAGATGCTATTGCCAACAAGCCGCAAGCACCGCGCTGACCGGCTGGCTCAAGCCGAAGCTAAGCGAGAAGAAAGGCGCAAAAGCCGTCAGCGATTATTAGCTGACTTGCTGGAAAAGGAAAAAGCTGGCCGAGCCCACTGGCAGCAAATACTTAAACCACAGGCCGAAAAGCTGGCAACTCTACTGGCGTCCGATAGCATAAGCTTGGAGCAGGCTGAACGGGAGGCTGTTGACTTAGGCGCCAATGCCTGGCAAATCGGGGGATTAAATTGCATGAAGCAACTGCACGATATGGCAGTTGGCATATCCAGACAGAAAAACAAAAAAGAAGCTCTCGGCGAGTATATCTCAATTTGGTGGGACGGTATAGGAACCTGGCGAAATCCCTCTATAGGCTAAGACTCCGGTAGCCCCTATATGATGAATCACACCATCTGCGAACTTTCCGTGTAACTATGGCTTTGGCCACCGGACACTAAAAAGCACACCCTCAGTCGTTACAGCAACTTTCTTCTTTGCAGACAGCCGACAAGACCTACTGTTTCGTATTGCGTATATCGTATCGCGTTATGCGTTTCGACTATGTCAGAGTTCCGTTAGTGTGGGCTTTGCTCACAAATAAATAAAGTTGCGTAAAAATAGCGCCACCAACTGCAAAATGTTCGTTAGACCGTCATGCTGAAAGAAGTGAAGCATCTGGCCCTTGGACTAAAACAAAGCTTCATTACGTGTATAGCCCAGATCCTTCGCCTTCGGCTCAGGATGACATCACAGCGTTAAACAGTGACATCATAATCAAGCAACTTTATTTAGTCGCTCTCTGTTTATCAACGCACTACGCCTCACGAGCGCCCGCCCCGAGCAAAGTCGAGGGGACGAGTTTTATAGTGTCTTGCGTCTGCGCAGCCAGCCAATAGAACATACGCCAATAGCCCCAAGCAGAATGGCCCCCGGGGCTGGAATTGTGATAAGTTGACTCTGCATGTCCCAGCAGGCGTACCAGACCTGATCATGACAATTCCAGTAAAAACCGTTCCATAAATTCAGTGCCCAGGTATGGGAGGCATCTGCCAAGCTGCCCCCAACTGCACTCAGGGCAGTAGTATAAATTGTGTTTGCGCTGCCACCTTCACCTTCAGCCCACCAGATCGCGTTCTTAATATCCTTCTGAGGCCAGTTATCGGGGTTGCCGCTCAGCCACTGGTCGTAAATCCACTCAGTAACGTTGCTGATTGGATCGCCAGCGGCACCAACACCGCCGTAGTAAGCCACCGGGTCGATAGTCGCCCAGTAAGTTCCTCCGGCAAAGAAGTATCGGTCACTCTCGACGCAGTATGTGGTGAAGACGTTGCTTGCGGGAGCGGTCACGCTGCTGTAAATTGATGGCGTAAGCGAGCCACTGACGAGATCGACGCTAAACGCCCCGCCGTTACTTGAACCAAATATCTTGTATAACTTAACTTGAGCCACTGCATTGAGGGTATTGCCTTTCCAGACGAATGGACCACCATCGAAAGTTGGTAAGCTAGGACACGCCTTCAGTGGCGCAGCGACAAACACGCAGATAATCAATGCGGAGGAAAGTATCTTTCTCATCCAAACGCTCCTTGTCTCGCTTCTGACATTCGTTCCTTGAATGTTCTCTTGCAGGGAAGTCATCGCATGCGCACACACTGGCTCCCCAGACAATCACACGGGCAGGGCTTAGGGCTTGTACCCCACCCTTGGTTCGCTTACTTTATGCTCCTGTTTACAGAGATTATGGTGTGCGGTGCACACCCTACCTCTCATCGAAACATCGCTGAAAGCCCGATATACGATATACGAGTCGCGAACGACGAATTACAGTGTTCTTCGTCTTCGCAGCCAGCCGACAAGACCTACGCCAATACTGCCTAATAAAATCGCTCCAGGAGCAGGAACACATGCTGTCCAGACTTCTATATAGTCCAGCCCAGTACCATGATCGAGAAAATTAAACCACAGATACTCTTCAGCAGGGTTCGGACGGATCTCCCATTCGATCTCAGCTATAGTCCAATCTATACCATATGCTGTATAAGACCCAGCGGTGAGATTTGTATTTCCTGTTTCTACTCCTACCCTTGGAGTTCCAGCTGGTGATAACGAAATCCAATAATCATCAAGTTCTGGTTCATAGCCAATCTCAATCCAAATCCTCTTTAGTGGATTTGGCACATCTTGATTTGGAATTTTCATTCCAGAACCCACATTAATTTCCCAGGCATAGAAATAACCATTAGCAGACACATAACCAACATAACTATCTCCAAGGGTCTCTACGGTAATCACGGCACTCGGGACACCAAAGGGATTATTGTTAATAGTAGCCTGAAAACTGAAATCTCCACCACCAGAAGCCGGACCTGCTGTCTTATCACTTGAAAGAAAATCGAACCGCTGGTATGTTTGCCACTGCCAGGTCGGAGCAGCAAAAGCAGTCGTGGCCGTCAAAGCACTGCATAGTATCGTTACTATGCAAACCGCAATTAACCTTTTCATATTTTCTCTCCTTATTGAAATTCGTCATTCATGATTCACCACACCTCCTTCCGTCAATCATTTAATAGGAATCTTCCTCTCACAGTTTTGAGTGGAAGCCAATAATACTTTTCTCTCTTACTCTCAGGGTGGACCACGGGCAGATAGAGAAAATGCTAAAGACTGTGAAAAGTAGGTAGACGGTTTGGCTCTGCGAGTCAATCGATTTTCGTGAAGGCAAAGGGTATGC